>Ga0209646_1000057_pt1 | contig 266384 bp, 170 predicted proteins | sample AraplaL_Col_mTSA_FD_184259 | JGI IMG/M metagenome (GOLD analysis project Ga0209646, IMG submission 184259) | Arabidopsis root microbial communities from the University of North Carolina, USA - plate scrape CL_Col_mTSA (SPAdes) (version 2) | ecosystem: Host-associated > Plants > Roots >...
AGATCCGCAAGCAGATTCCGGCGTGCCTGGACGGCGACCGCTGGTTCCACAACGATATTGAGGTGGCGCATTCCTTCATCACCAGCGGGTCGGTGCGCGAGGCGGTTGTGGGGCGTATCGGCAAGTTTGTTTGAAGCGTTCGTATCAAGTAGTTCAATAAAAATAGCCAGGGAAGGTCAGCCATGTTTGCCTCAATCAGAACGCGTATTCTGTTTTTCAGTATTGCCTTGCTCATTGCGAGCCTGGGGTTGGTCGGCGCGGTATCGTATGTGATTATCAAAACCGACAACGACAACGCCATCGACCGGAGTTCGCGTTCCATCGCCGACGGTTATGCCTCGGCGATCAACGAGTGGGTGGCGGCCAAGGCCGGCATGGCGGCAGCGGCTGCCGACGGCGTGCTGCAGGCGGACCCGGTGTTCGTCATCAAGCAGTTGCAGAAGAGCGGCGGCTTTTACGTCACCACCTTCGGCAAGGAAGACAAGACTGCCTTCACTTCCGCCGCCGAAGGATTGCCGCCCGGCTACGATCCGACCGGACGTTCGTGGTACCAGCAATCGGTCAAGGCCGGCAAGGCCGTGGTGACCAAGCCTTACACCGACGTCGTCACCAAGAAGCCCATGGTGTCCTTCACCGCGCAGGTGAAGAAAGACGGCGTCCTGCAGGGCGTGGTGGCGGCGGCGGTGTTTCTGGACGGCGTCAGCGACGTGGTCAAGGCGGTGCATCCGACGCCGGCCAGCTTCGCCTTCCTGGTCGATCGCGACGGCATGATGCTGGCGCATCCCGATGCGCAATGGATCAACAAGCCGATCAAGGAATGGAATCCCGAGTTGACGGTGGAGCGTCTCCATGCCTTCTCCGGTGAGGCCGCCAAAAAGGAAATCGTGCTCAACGGCGCGGCCAAGCTGGTGCAGGCGATTCCGGTGAAAGGCACCGAATGGACCTTGCTGGTGGCGATCGACAAGGCCGATGTCAATACCGGCATGCGCCATGCGACGCAATCGTCGCTGGTTGCCATCGTGCTGGTGGCTGCGTTGGCAGCCTTGATCCTCGGGATGATTACTCAAGCCGTGTTCAAACGCTTGTCGCAGGTGCGCAACGCCATGGACAGCATCGGTTCCGGCGACGGCGACCTGACCATGCGCCTGCCCGAAGACGGCAAGGATGAAGTCAGCCAGATCGCACGGTCGTTCAATGTCTTCGTGCAAAAGATCACCGCCATCCTGCAAGAGATCCGGCGCACCAGCGATGCCGTCAAAGTGTCGTCGTCCGAAATCGCCAGCGGCAATCTCGACTTGTCGGGCCGCACCGAACAGCAGGCCGGCGCGCTGGAAGAAACCGCCTCGGCCATGGAAGAACTGACGTCAACAGTCAAACAGAATTCCGACAACGCGCGCCAGGCCAATCAACTGGCGCTGGCGGCGTCGGCCATTGCGGCAGAAGGCGGCGAGGTGGTCGGCAACGTCGTCGCCACCATGGAAGCGATCAATCAGTCGTCGCGTCAGATCGTCGACATCATCGGCGTGATCGACGGCATCGCGTTCCAGACCAATATTCTCGCCTTGAATGCCGCCGTCGAAGCGGCGCGTGCCGGCGAGCAGGGACGCGGTTTTGCGGTGGTCGCCAGCGAGGTGCGCAGCCTGGCGCAACGCAGCGCACAGGCCGCCAAAGAGATCAAGGTGCTGATCGATTCGTCGGTGTCGAAAGTGACCGATGGCGGCCAGTTGGTGGAAAAAGCCGGGCAGACCATGGTGGAGATCGTGGCCAGCGTCAAGAACGTCAGCGCCATCGTCGGCGAAATCGCCACTGCCAGTTCCGAGCAAAGCACCGGCATCGAAGAAATCAATCGCGCCATCACGCACATGGACGAGAGCACGCAACAGAATGCCGCCTTGGTGGAACAGGCCGCCGCCGCCGCGCAATCCTTGCAGGACCAGGCGACGCGACTGGCGACGATCGTCGGCGGCTTCAAGATGGATCGTTGATGTCACGGTAACGCCGCTTCAGGAAAAAGTTTCGCATAAGGACATACGAATTCATTCGTTTGTCGCCGGTTTTCCCTTACCTATACTTGATCGCAGATTTTCGCTTCGCCATCGGCGCTGCCTGTCTCGATAAACAAGCAAGGAAAAGGGAAAACAATGACTCTGGATCGCAGAACCGTACTCAAGCATCTCGCTGCCGGCGGCGTCGGCGCCGGTGCCGCATTGCTGGGTCTGCAAGCGCGCGCGGCGAATCAGCCGGCCACCATCCGCATCGGCGTGGCGCAGCCCGGCATCGGCAATCCGCCGCAGTTTTCGGGAAGCTCCGCGGCGGTCGCCAACGCCAAAGGCTGGGTCGAAGAAGAGTTCAAGGCCGACGGCATCAAGGTCGAGTGGTTCTTCTTCAAGGGCGCCGGACCGGCGGTCAACGAAGCCTTGACCAACAATCAGCTCGACTTTGCGTTTCAGGGCGATCTGCCGGCCATCGTGGCCAGGTCGGCGGGACTCAAGACCAAACTCGTGCTCGCCACAGGCGTGCGCTCCAACATCTATCTCGCGGTGCCGCCCGATTCGCCGATTCAGTCGGTCAAGGATTTGCGCGGCAAGCGCGTCGCCATCTTCAAGGGCACCAACGCGCAGTTGCCGATCAACCGCGTGCTCGAAGCGAACGGCTTGCAGGAGCGCGATCTGCGCGCCATCAATCTCGATCAGGCCACCACGCTGGCGGCGCTGAGTACCAAGGATATCGACGCCGCATTCGGCAACATCAACCTGCTGCGCCTGCGCGACAAGAACGCGGCGCGCATCGTCTACAGCAGCAAGGGCGGCTCGCCGGTTTTCACCACGCAGTCGCACGTCCTGGTGACGGAGGAGTTCGCGCAAAAATATCCGGCGATTACCGCGCGCGTGGTCAAGACTTTCGTGAAGACATCGAAGTGGGCATCGGACGAGGCCAACCGCGAAGAAGTCCTGCGCCTGTGGGCCAAGGCCGGGACGCCCTACGAGCACTGGCGCGAAGACTACGACGGCGAACCGCTGCGCGTGCGCATCAATCCCAACTTCGATCCTTTCCTCGTGGCGCGCTACAAGGATTCGGTGGAGCAGGCTTATCGACTCAAGCTGAGCCGGGCCAAGTTCGATGTCGACCAGTGGATTGACCAAAGCTATCTGAAAGCGGCGCTCAAGGATCTGAAGCTGGAAACTTACTGGCCGATCTTCCAGGTCAACGGCAAGATCCTGGGGACGTAAGCCATGAGTGCGCAGCAGGCAGCCCTGGAACTATCGCCACCTACGTCATCTGCACAAGTCGTTTTATCCACGCCTGTGATTCCGACGGCGCACGCGGGCTTTTTCGGCAAGTGGTCGCCGCGTTGGCTGGCGTTGCCGTTTCCTTTGTTCCTGCTGCTGCTGTGGTACGTCGCCGCGCAGTTTGAATGGGTCGCGCCGCAGGTATTGCCGTCGCCGCAATCGGTGCTGCTGACCTTCGCCGATCTGGCGGCCTCGGGCGAGATGTTCGACAACCTGAAAATCAGTTTGCTGCGCGTGTTGCTGGGCTTCAGCGTGGGGCTGGCCGGCGGTTTGCTGCTCGGCGTGGCGATGGGCTTGTCGCCGGTGTTCAAGGATTATGTCTATCCCTTGTTCAAGGCCTTCAGCCAAGTGCCGGTGCTGGGTTGGCTGCCTTTGCTGATGCTGCTGGTCGGCATCGACAAGGCGCTCAAGATCATCCTGATCTCCAAGGCGGCGCTGGTGCCGATTGCGTTGAATACCTACAAGGGCATCGAGAACGTGCCGGCGCGCTATGTCGAAGTGGCGCGCGTGCTGAAATTCTCGCGCTGGCAATTGCTGTGGCGCGTGATTTTTCCGGCCGCCTTGCCGCCGATATGGAACGGCGTGCGTTATGGCTTTACGCATGCGTGGCTGGCGCTGGTGGTGGTGGAGTTGCTGGCATCGTCGGAGGGGCTGGGCTACATGATCGTCTTCGGCCGGCAGTTGTTTCAGCTGGATGTCGTGATGGCGGCGGTGGTCGTGGTCGGCGTGGTGGGCTACACGCTGGATCAGGTACTGGCGCGGATTGAAGTGATCCTGCTCGGCTGGCGCCGCAGCGGATTCTGAGGGGAGAGCGCCATGTCGTTTCTTCATCCCGAAGACAAGCATCCCGTACCCAAGGTGCTGCGCGGCTGGGTCTTGCCGGTGGCGCTGCTGGCACTGTGGTGGCTGGCTGCCCGTTATCACTGGACGACGTCGCCCTTGCTGGTGCCGGTGGGGAAAGTGTGGGACACCGCCGTCGAGCAGGTGCGCAGCGGCGAGTTGTGGGTCGCGCTCGCAGCCAGCTTGCGGCGCGACCTGATCGGCTTTGCCATCGGCGTGAGCGCGGGGCTGGCATTCGGCGTTGCCTTCGGTTTGTCGCGCCTGTTCGAACGCATGATCGGCCCGACCTTTCATACGCTCAAGCAGATTTCCCTGTTTGCCTGGATTCCCTTGCTGTCGGTCTGGTTCGGCCTGGGCGATGCGGCCAAGGTGGCCTTCCTGTCGCTGGCGGCGTTTTTCCCGGTGGTGCTCAACACCTTTGAAGGCATACGCAGCGTGCCGGGCGAACTGATCGAAGCGGCGCGCGTGCTGAAGTTCAACCGGCGTCAGTGGCTGTTCAAGCTGATCCTGCCGGCGGCATCGCCGTCTATCCTGGCCGGCATTCATCTGGCGCTGATCTATGCGTGGCTGGCGACGCTGGGGGCGGAATACCTGCTGGTGTCGGGCAAGGGAATCGGCAACACCATGATCGATGGGCGCGAATTGTTTCTGATGGATCTGGTGATTTTCGGCGTGATCGTGGTGGGCTTTGTCGGTTTCGCGCTGAACTGGCTGGCGGCGCGCCTGGAACGTCGTCTGCTGGCATGGCGCGGTCGCTCGGTCGCACAATTTTAAGGAGTTGACATGTCATTGGCCGGTACGCTGGATATCCAGCATCTGAGTAAATCCTATCCCGTCAAAAATGGCGATCTGTCGGTGCTGGAAGACGTGACCCTGACCATAGCGCCGGGTGAATTCGTCAGCATCGTCGGTTCCAGCGGTTGCGGGAAATCGACCTTGCTGCGTCTCATCGTCGGACTGGAAGAGGATTATCAAGGGCAGGTTTTACTGGACGGTCAGCGCATCGTCGGCACCAGTCTGCGACGCGGGATCGTGTTCCAGGAGCACAGGTTGTTTCCGTGGCTGACGGTGGAGCACAACATCCAGCTAGGCTTGCTCAATGCCGCGCTGACGCCGGGGCAAAAACGGCAGGCGGTGCGCGAACACATCGCACTGGTCGGACTCGAAGGCTTCGAGAAATCCTATCCGCATCAACTGTCGGGCGGCATGGCGCAGCGCGTGGCGATTGCGCGCGCGCTGGTCAGCAAGCCGGAGATCTTGCTGCTGGACGAACCTTTCGGCGCGCTCGATGCATTGACGCGCGCGTATCTGCAACAAGAATTGCATCGCATCTGGCAGGCCGAGGGCATCACCATGATCCTGGTGACGCACGATGTGGAAGAAGCAATTTATCTCGGCGACAAAGTCGTCGTCATGGAGCCGCGCCCGGGGCGCATCCGGCGCATCGTGCCGGTGGACCTGGCGCATCCGCGCGAGCGCGCCGGGACGGGTTTCGCGGAAGTCAAGCACGAGGTGCTCAAGGAATTTTCCGGCGACAGCGCCAGCCTGGCGGAACCGCCTTTGCGCGCCGGCCCGGTTGACCCGGATCAGATTCGTCAGTGGCAATTCGCGATTTGAGAATAACAAGAGACGAACGGAGACGATGTAGGCATGAGCAGCGAAACAGGTCCTGAAGCGGGACGCAGGCGCTTTTTGCGCGACGGCGCAAGTCTGGGCAGCGTTCTGGTCGGCGCGGCGCTGGCGCCAGGCGCGCGCGCCGAACCGCTGGAGGTGGCGCCATGGAGCAAGACGCCGGGCGAGCCGGTGTTGTGGCATCCCTATGGCCAGCCGTCGCCGTACGAGAAAAATGTGGTGCGTCGTTCTCGCGGCGCAGCGCCGCTGCCGGGAGCGAATTCGTCAATGACGCCCTTGCAGAATCTGCACGGCATCATCACGCCGACCGGTCTGGTGTTCGAGCGGCATCATGCGGGCATACCGCAGATCGATCCCGATCAGCACCGGTTGGCGGTGCACGGACTGGTGGAGCGGCCGACGATTTTCGCGATGGAAGATCTGGTGCGTTTTCCGTCGGTGTCGCGCATCCATTTTCTGGAGTGTTCCGGCAATACCGGGCGCGAATGGAAGGGGCCGGGAGCTGCGTCGCTGCAGTTCAGCCATGGCTTGCTGTCTTGCTGCGAATGGACCGGCGTGCCGTTGGCAGTCGTGCTGGAAGAAGTCGGCATCAAACCGGAAGGCTTGTGGATTCTGGCGGAGGGCGCCGATTCGGCCGGCATGACGCGCAGCATCCCGTTGAGCAAGGCGCTGGACGATGCCTTGCTGGTGTATGCCCAGAACGGCGAGCGGTTGCGGCCGGAGCATGGCTATCCCTTGCGTCTTTTTCTGCCCGGCTTCGAGGGCAACATGAGCGTCAAATGGCTGCGCCGCCTGAAGATCGGGCGCGAGCCTTTCATGACACGGGAAGAGACATCGAAGTACACGGACTCAATGCCGGACGGCACGGCGCGCCAGTTCACGTTTCTGATGGAAACCAAATCGGTGATTACTTTTCCTGCGCCGGATCATCGGCTCAAGGATAAAGGTTTTTATGAAATCTCCGGACTCGCATGGACCGGGCGCGGACGCATCAAGCGCGTCGACGTCTCGACCGACGGCGGGCGCAGCTGGAACGCTGCGCAATTGCAGGAGCCGGTGTTGGATCGGGCGCTGACGCGGTTTCGCTTTCCCTGGCGTTGGGACGGCGCGCCGACGGTGTTGCAAAGCCGGGCGGTGGACGAGACCGGTTATGTGCAGCCGAAGGCGACGCAGCTGGTCGAGGCGCGCGGCGTCGAATCGAATTATCACTTCAACGCCATACAGAGCTGGAAAGTGGCAAGCGACGGAGTTATTACCAATGTCCAGGTTTAGGCCGCTGTCTCTTTTCGCATTGATTTGCAGCGTCGCGCTGCCGATGGCGCAGGCGCAGGTCTACGGCATCGGTCATGCCGCCGGCCAGAGCGACCTGGCGGCATGGAACATCGACGTTGCGGCAGATGGCGCAGGATTGCCCAAGGGCAGCGGCAGTGTCGAACGCGGCCGCAGCGTCTATGCCCGGCAATGCGCCGCCTGCCATGGGGCCAAAGGCGAAGGAGGCCTGGCCGATCAACTGGTCGGCGGCAAAGGCTCGCTGGCGACGGCGAAGCCGGTCAAAACCATCGGCAGCTTCTGGCCCTATGCGACGACCGTATTCGATTTCATCAATCGGGCGATGCCGTACAACGCGCCGCAGAGCCTGAGCCCCGACGAAGTGTATTCGGTGACGGCGTATCTGCTGAACCTGAACGGCATCGTCGCCGACAACGCCGTACTCGATGCGCAGTCCTTGCCGAAGGTGCGCATGCCCAATCGCGACGGCTTCATCAACGACAACCGTCCGGACACCGCCAATGTCGCCTGCCGCAAAAATTGTCGTCCGTCTTCCGCCGCTCAACCGTAAGACGCAATCTTAGCCAGCATTATTTCTATCAAGGAGATACAAGATGTCAGAAGCATTGCTTGATTTGCATCCCGTTGCCGGACGCATCGGCGCGGAAATTCGCGACGTGCGCCTGTCCGGCGAACTGGGCGCAACGACTTTCGACGCCATTCGCCAGGCGCTGCTGAAGTACAAGGTCTTGTTCTTTCGCGGCCAGCAGCATCTTGACGATGCCGGGCAGGAAGCCTTCGCCAAATTGTTCGGACAGCCGGTAGCGCATCCCACGGTGCCGGTGCGGGACGGCACGGGCTATCTGTTGGAGCTGGATTCCGCGCACGGCGGCCGGGCCAATTCCTGGCATACCGACGTGACCTTCGACGTGGCGTATCCGCAGGCATCGATACTGCGCGCGGTGGAGATCCCTGCCCATGGCGGCGACACGGTCTGGGCGAATACGGCGCAGGCCTATCTGGATCTGCCGCCGGCGCTGCGACAACTGGCCGACAATCTGTGGGCCTTGCACACCAACGACTACGATTACGCCTCGCGCTTCAATGCCAGCGAAACGGGACTCAAACGCTACCGCGAAGTGTTCACCTCGACCATCTACGAAGCGGAACATCCGGTGGTGCGCGTGCATCCGGAAACCGGCGAGCGCACGCTGGTGCTCGGGCATTTCGTCAAGAAGCTGCTGGGCTATCCGACTGCCGATTCCGAGCATCTGCTGAAGCTGCTCGACAGCTATGTCACGCGCCTGGAAAATACCGTGCGCTGGCGCTGGTCGGCGGGCGACGTGGCGATCTGGGACAACCGCGCGACGCAGCATTATGCGATCAACGACTATGGCGATCAACATCGCGTGGTACGGCGCGTGACGATCGCCGGCGACATTCCGGTCGGCGTCGACGGTCGTCGCAGCGTGGCGCGCAACGTGCCTCAAAAAACACGTTCAGCGGAAGCGGCTTCGACGGCGGCGGTGGCATCATGAGCACGACGAAAAAGCAACTGAAGCTCGGCGCCTTTCTGCAAGCCACCGGCCATCACGTCGCCGGCTGGCGTCATCCCCGGGCGCAAGCCGATGCCGGACAGAACATCGCGCATTACCGGCAGATCGCGCAGACTGCGGAGCGCGCCAGATTCGATGCGCTGTTCCTGGCCGACGGCGTGGCGATCCGTTCGCACGATGCCGAGACCTTGCATCTGACGTCGCGTGCGGCGACCTTCGAGCCCTTGACCTTGCTGTCCGCGTTGTCGCAGGCGACCGAGCACATCGGCCTGGTGGCGACGGTGTCGACGACGTATAACGAGCCGTATCACGTGGCGCGCAAGTTCGCGTCGCTCGATCATCTGAGCAATGGCCGCGCCGGCTGGAACGTGGTGACGTCGTGGTCGGAGTCGGAAGCGCACAACTTCAACCTCGACAAGCATCCTGAACATGCCGCCCGCTACGAGCGCGCCGAGGAATTCGTCGACGTGGTGCGCGGCTTGTGGGATAGCTGGGAGGATGATGCTTTCCGTTTCGATCAGTCCGAGGGCGTGCATTTCGACAATAGCAAGCTGCATGCGATTCATCACAAGGGAAAGCACTTTTCCGTGCGCGGTCCGTTGAATGTGGCCCGTCCGGTGCAAGGACATCCGGTGGTGGTGCAGGCCGGGTCGTCCGGTCCGGGGCAGGAACTGGCGGCGCGCACGGCCGAAGTGATTTTCACCGCGCAGCAATCGCTGCAGGATGCGCAGAATTTTTACAGCGGCTTGAAGTCGCGATTGGATAAATACGGTCGCCATCCGGACGAACTGAAGATCATGCCGGGCGTGTTCCCGGTCGTGGGCCGCAGCGAAAGCGAGGCGCGGGAGAAGTTCGAAGAGTTGCAGTCGCTGATCCATCCGGCGGTCGGGTTGTCGCTGTTGCAGCAGCATCTGGGCGGCATCGATTTGTCGGGCTATCCGCTCGACGGGCCGCTGCCGGAAAACCTGCAGGAGCCGAACGGCACCAAGAGCCGCTTCCAGCTGGTGACGGCATTGGCGCGCCGCGAAAACCTGAGCATCCGCCAGCTTTATCTGCGCGTGGCGACGGCGCGCGGCCACTGGTCGATACACGGTACGCCGGAGAGCATCGTCGACCGGTTGGAGGATTGGTTCCTGCATGGCGGCGCGGACGGCTTCAATATCATGCCGCCGACGCTGCCGGGCGGGCTGGATGATTTTGTCGAGCTGGTGCTGCCGGAGCTGCGCCGGCGCGGTTTGTTCCGCACGGAATACGAAGGCAAGACGCTGCGCGAGAATCTTGGCCTGGCGCGTCCGGCGCACAAGATCTACCGGCAAAGCGGCGCCGACGTATTGGGGCGGGTAGCTTAAAACCTGGAAGGGTTAACGGAAAAACGGCCTGGCTGCAGAGATGCAAGCCAGGCCGTTTTTATTTGAAGCTCAGGCGCTCAGCGTACGTCCAGCGCGCGGTTCACGCTCAATGCCGCCAGCGAGCAGACGGCACCCGACAGCAGATAGATGCTGACGTAAGCCAGGCCGAAGTGCGCCGACAGGCCCAGCGCCACCAGCGGTGCAAAACCCGCGCCGACCAGCCATGCCAGATCGGAAGTCAACGCCGCGCCGGTGTAGCGGTACTTGGCAGGGAAGTTGGCCGTCACCGCGCCGGCGGCCTGGCCATAGGACAAGCCGAGCAGGGCGAAGCCCACCAGGATGAAGGTGTCCTGGCCGGTATCGCCGCCGTTGATCAGCGTCGGCACGAAGCCGCTCAACACCGCAATCAGCACCGCCAGCGCACCGAGCGTGGTGCGGCGACCGAAACGGTCCGCAATCGGGCCGGACAGCACGATGCCCACCATCATCAACACCGCGCCGAACACCTGCACCATCAGGAAGTCGCTCATCGAACGCATCGAGTACAGCGAGATCCACGACAGCGGGAACACCGACACCAGATGGAACAGCGCGTAGCTGGCCAGAGCGGCGAGGGCGCCGATGATCAGGTTGCGGCCCTGGGTGCGGGTGATTTCGATCACGCTGGTCGGTTCCAGTTCGCGTTCGGCCAGCAGGCTGGCATATTCTTCCGAGGCCACCAGGCGCAGGCGGGCGAACAGCGCGACGACGTTGATGGCGAACGCGACATAGAACGGATAGCGCCAGCCCCAGTCGAGGAAGTCTTCGCTGGTCAGGTTGCCGATCAGGTAAGCGAACACCAGGCCGGCGACGATGAAGCCGACCGGCGCGCCCAACTGGCCGAGCATGGCGTACCAGCCGCGCTTGTTCTTCGGCACGTTCAGCGCCAGCAGCGACGGCAGGCCGTCCCACGAGCCGCCCAGCGCCAGGCCCTGGCCGATGCGCAGCACCGCGAGCAGGATGATGGCCGTGAAGCCCAGATGGTCATACGTCGGCAGGAAGGCGATCCCGGCCGTGGACAGGCCCAGCAGGAACAAGGCCAGCGTCAGCTTGACCTCGCGCCCCAGTTTTCTCTGTATTGCCATAAAGATAACGGTGCCGAACGGTCGCGCGATAAATGCGAAGGCGAAAATGGTAAAGGCGTAAAGCGTGCCCTCGAGCCGTTGCTCGAAGGGGAAGAAGATAGTGGGAAAAACCAACACCGAGGCTATGGCATACACGAAGAAATCGAAGTATTCTGAAGCCCTTCCGATGACCACGCCGATTGCAATATCTCCTGGCGCAATCACTGGATGATCAGATTTGGCATTATCAGAACCACCGACAGGCGTATTTGCAGAAAATTTGCCAGGAAGTTCAGGGTGATGAATATGAGTGCTAGCCATGATCATTGTCTCTCTTTCTTGGTTCGGTCTGTAATGCCGCTACGTTCCGCGAAGCATTGTTGAATATTTGCCGATTGGTTTTATTGTCGTCCTGTATTGCCGCTCTGACATCATACTGATGGTCTGTCGATAGTCAGGGTAGGACAAATTGTCCAATCGCCAATGCTTTACGGTAAGTGTACATTAGCATGATTTGATAGCTCCGACTGGACTTTCCCTGCATGTTTTCACACCTCATTCGCCGCGGACTCATTTTTCTGCCTGCAGTTTTGCTGGCTGGTTGCAATACGGTCGTCCTGAATCCTTCCGGAGACATCGCCAGCCAGCAAGGCAGACTGATCGTTATTTCCACCATCCTGATGTTGCTGATCATCGTTCCGGTGATTGCGCTGACGGTCCTTTTTGCATGGCGTTATCGCAAGAGCAATACCGAGGCCCGCTATGAGCCGGACTGGGATCACTCGACCCAGCTCGAGCTGGTCATCTGGGGCGCGCCGCTGCTGATCATCATCGCGCTCGGCCTGCTGACCTGGATCAGCACCCACACGCTCGACCCGTACCGCAAGCTGTCGCGCCTCGATGCGCAGCGCCCGATGCCTGAAAACGTCAAGCCGCTGACCGTGGAAGTCGTCGCGCTGGACTGGAAGTGGCTGTTCATCTATCCAGAGCAAGGCATTGCTACCGTCAATGAACTGGCTGCGCCGGTCGACCGTCCGATCGAATTCAAGATTACCGCTTCGACCGTGATGAATTCCTTTTATATCCCGGCGCTGGCGGGACAGATTTATGCGATGCCCGGAATGCAGACCAAACTCAACGCCGTCATCAACAAGCCGGGCGAGTTTGAAGGCTTCTCGGCCAACTACAGCGGTGCCGGTTTCTCGGACATGCGCTTCAAGTTCCACGGCGTGAGCGACGAGGACTTCGACGCCTGGGTCAAGAAGGTCAAATCCAGCGGCGGCGCCCTCAAGCGCGCTGAATATATCGCGCTGGAAAAGCCGAGCATCAAGGATCCGGTGCAGCACTTCAATGCCGTCGACGGCACGCTGTTCCACGCGATCCTGAACCGTTGCGTCGCCGAAGGCCAGGTCTGCATGGACCAGCAGATGATGACCGACAAGAACGTCAAGGATGACGCCAAGGGCGAAAAGACCGAAAAGGGCGCCGCCACGGCTGCGCCGCAGGAAGTCGCCATGGCAGCCGGCCAGCACCACCATGAATAATCAATCGAAAGAATCGCCGGCGGCAATGGTGCACGCAGCCGGCAAGTGCGCCATGCAGGCTGCAATGCATGGCGCCGCGACCTTCTTTTTCAGCGGAAAGTAACGATGCCAGACCATATTGACATGACCAAGCTGATCTTCGGCCGTCTCAGCTGGGAAGCGATTCCCTTTCATGAACCCATCCTGCTGATCACCTTCATCGGCGTGCTGATCGGCGGCGTCGCCGTGCTCGGCGGCATTACCTATTTCCGCCTGTGGGGTACGTTGTGGCGCGACTGGATCACCAGCATCGACCACAAGAAAATCGGCATCATGTACGTCATCCTCGGCATCGTCATGCTGCTGCGCGGCTTTGCCGATGCGCTGATGATGCGTGCGCAACAGGCGCTGTCCTTCGGCGATTCGGCCGGCTTCCTGCCGCCGCATCACTACGACCAGGTCTTCACCGCCCACGGCGTGATCATGATTTTCTTCGTGGCGATGCCGCTCGTGACCGGCCTGATGAACTACGTCGTGCCGCTGCAGATCGGCGCACGCGACGTGGCGTTCCCGTTCCTGAACAACTTCAGCTTCTGGATGACGACATTCGGCGCCGGCCTGGTGATGGCTTCGCTGTTCGTCGGCGAATTCGCCCGTACCGGCTGGCTGGCCTATCCACCGCTGTCGGGCATCCTCGGCAGTCCTGATGTGGGGGTGGACTATTACATATGGTCATTGCAGATTGCCGGGGTAGGGACGCTGCTATCGGGCATCAACCTGATCGCCACCATCGTCAAGATGCGCGCGCCGGGCATGAACATGATGAAGATGCCCGTCTTCACATGGACTGCACTGTGCACCAACGTGCTGATCGTCGCGGCTTTCCCGATCCTGACCGCTGTTCTGGGCATGCTGTCGCTGGACCGCATGTTCGGCACCAATTTCTTCACCAACGATCTCGGCGGCAACGCCATGATGTACGTGAACCTGATCTGGATCTGGGGTCACCCCGAGGTCTACATCCTGATCCTGCCGGCCTTCGGCATTTTCTCTGAAATCGTCTCGACCTTCAGCGGCAAGCGCCTGTTCGGCTACACCTCGATGGTGTACGCGACCGTCGTGATCACCATCCTGTCCTACCTGGTCTGGCTGCATCACTTCTTCACCATGGGATCCGGGGCGAGCGTCAATTCGTTCTTCGGCATCACCACGATGATCATTTCGATCCCGACCGGCGCGAAGATCTTCAACTGGCTGTTCACCATGTACCGCGGCCGCATCCGTTTCGAAGTGCCCATGCTGTGGACCATCGGTTTCATGATCACCTTCGTCATCGGCGGCATGACCGGCGTGATGCTGGCGGTGCCGCCGGCCGACTTCGTGCTGCACAACAGCCTGTTCCTGATTGCCCACTTCCACAACGTGATCATCGGCGGCGTGGTGTTCGGCATGTTCGCGGGCATCAACTTCTGGTTCCCCAAGGCCTTCGGTTACAAGCTCGACGATTTCTGGGGCCGTTGCAGCTTCTGGTTCTGGTGCATCGGTTTCTGGGTCGCCTTCACGCCGCTGTACGTGCTCGGCTTCATGGGCGTTACCCGCCGCATGAGCCACTTCGAAGATCCGTCGCTGCAGATCTGGTTCCAGATCGCCGCCTTCGGCGCCTTGCTGATCGCAGCGGGTATCGGCTCGTTCATCATCCAGCTGGTGGTCAGCTACCTGCGCCGCGACCAGTTGCGCGACACGACCGGCGATCCATGGGGCGCCCGCACCCTGGAATGGTCGACGTCGTCGCCGCCGCCGGATTACAACTTCGCGTTCACGCCGCGCGTGCATGACAACGACGCCTGGGCCGACATGAAGGCCAACGGCTACACCCGTCCGCAAGATGGTTTCGTGCCTATCCACATGCCGAAGAACACCGGCGCCGGCTTCATCATCGCCGCGCTGAGCGCAGTGATCGGCTTTGGCCTGATCTGGCAGATGTGGCTGCTGGCCGGCGCCGGTTTCGTCGCCCTGATGGCCGCGATCATCACCCATACCTTCAATTACAAACGCGATTACTACATCCCGGCCGACGACGTCGTCCGTGTTGAAGCCGACCGCACACGCTTGCTGGATAGCCATGTCTGAGATTTCTAACTCTTCCGCCGCAACCATGGGCGCAACGCCAAGCTCACGCTATTACGTCAGGGAACATCATCCGGAAAACGGCACCTTGCTGGGTTTCTGGATGTACCTGATGAGCGACTGCCTGATCTTTGCCTGCCTGTTTGCAACCTACGCCGTGCTGGGCCGCAACTATGCGGGCGGTCCTACCGGCGCCGAGCTGTTCGACCTGCCGCTGGTGGCGATCAATACTTCCTTGCTGCTGCTGTCGTCGATCACCTACGGCTTCGCCATGCTGGAAATGCAAAAGAAGAAGGTCAGGACCACGCTGATCTGGCTGGCCGTCACCGGCTTGCTGGGCGCCGGCTTCATCTACCTGGAACTGTATGAGTTCATCCATCTGATCCATGAAGGCGCGGGCCCGCAACGCAGCGGCTTCCTGACCTCGTTCTTCGCCCTGGTGGCGACTCACGGCCTGCACGTCAGCTTCGGCATCGTGTGGCTGATCACCCTGATGTTCCAGGTCAACAAGCATGGCCTGACGCCTGAAAACGGCCGTCGCCTGATGTGCCTCTCGATGTTCTGGCACTTTTTGGACGTGGTCTGGATCGGCGTCTTCACCTTTGTTTACCTGATGGGAGTTCTGCCATGAGCGCGCCGCAACACCAAGCACATCCGTCGCACGCTGAGAAGTACGGCCATCAGGACGGCTTTGACGTCCACCATCACGACCATACCGCCGACCACGGCACCCTCAAGAGCTACACCATCGGTTTCGTGCTGGCGGTGATCCTGACCGCGATCCCGTTCTGGCTGGTCATGGCCAACGTGATCGAAAAATCGAGCACCGCAGGCCTGGTCCTGCTGGGCCTGGCAGTGGTGCAGATCGTCGTGCACATGATCTATTTCCTGCACATGAACTCCAAGTCCGAAGGCGGCTGGACCATCCTGGCGCTGATCTTCACGATCATGGTCGTGGTGATCATGCTGGCCGGTTCCCTGTGGGTCATGTATCACCTCAATCACAACATGATGCCCGGCATGAGCCAGGACCTGATCCAGGAAGCCGTGCCGGGTTCGATGCACAACATGCCTGGCATGAAGTGATCTGCAACTGATCGCATATTCTACGCATCGTTCAGTGACGGATAGTCAGTCTCCAGGGCGCGCCGCAGCTTCCGCAACAAGGGAAGCAGCGGAGCGCCCTCGGTCTTCCGGCCTGCGTCTTTTCCTGGCGCTTTGCATGGCCGTCGTATTTTTCGCTTTCCTCGGACTCGGCACCTGGCAGGTCAAACGCCTGTTCTGGAAGCTCGACCTGATCGAGCGCGTCGATCGCCGTGTCCATGCCGCACCCGTCGCCGCACCCGGGCCCGACGCTTGGCCGGCGATCACCGCCGATACTCACGAATACCTCCACGTCCGCGTAACCGGCACGTATCTGTATGCGCAAACCGCGCGCGTGCAGGCCGCCACCATCTACGGCAGCGGCTACTGGCTGCTGACGCCGCTGCGCAGCGCCGACGGCACGACAAGGCTCGTCAATCGCGGCTACATCCCCACGGGCGCGCACGACGTGAAAGAGGGCGCCGCCGACGGCCCGGCCGAGGTCACGGGCCTGTTGCGTATCAGCGAGCGGGGCGGCGGTTTTTTGCGGCACAACGATCCCGCCGCCGACCGCTGGTATTCGCGCGACGTGCAAGCCATCGCCCAGGCGCGCAAGCTGGACAATGTCGCTCCGTACTTCGTCGACGCCGACGCTGCTTCGGCCAATTCCCCGGCTGAACAAGGCCGCGCCGCCGGTAAACCCATAGGCGGATTGACGGTAATTGCCTTCCCCAACAACCACTTGGTTTATGCTCTCACCTGGTACGGACTGGCGCTGATGACGGCCGGTGCCGGCTTCTGGGTCATGCGCGACGAAAAACGCCGTCGCGCGGCCCGACTGGACCAGGAAAGCAACAATGGCAAGCAAGGCTGACAATACTCAATTCACGCTCCCGCACGAAATGCCTCCTCATCGGCAAGATGACCTGACGGACGATATCTCGCCGCTCGGCGCGGAAAAAAACGCCAACGCTCCCGACCGCGCCGCCGGTCACAAGAACATGCTGCAACTGATCCAGTTGCGCTGGATTGCCGTGTTCGGACAGATCACCACCATCATCGTGGTGATCTTCGGTTTCGATATCCATTTGCCGCTGCCGCACATGCTGGAGGTGCTGGCCTGCCTGATCGCCTTCAACATCGGCAGCCACCTGCGCTGGCACGAACGGCCCTTCGTGACCAACCGCGAGCTGTTTCTTGCCTTGCTGGTCGACGTGGCCACGCTGACGGTGCAACTTTACCTCAGCGGCGGCGCCACCAATCCGTTCGCCTTCCTCTACCTGCTGCAAATCATCATCAGCGCGGTGCTGCTGGCGGCCTGGTCGACCTGGACCATCGTCATCATCACCAGCCTGTGTTTCGCCGGGCTGTCGCAGTTTTTCGTGCCGTTGTCGCTGCCGCCCGACCATGGCAACGGCGTCTTCAGCCTGTACGTCGAAGGCATGCTGATCTGCTTCATCCTGATCGCCGCCTTGCTGGCCATTTTCATCACGCGCATCAGCAGCATCCGCCGTGCCGGCGACGCCCAGCTGGCGGCCTTGCGTCAGCGCGCGGCGGAAGAGGACCACATCGTGCGCATGGGCCTGCTGGCGTCGGGCGCCGCGCATGAGCTCGGCACGCCGCTGGCGACCCTGTCGGTGATCCTCGGCGACTGGCGGCGCATGCCTGAATTCAGCAGCAACCCGGAGCTGCTGGAAGAAATCGGCGAGATGCAGATTCAGCTGCAGCGCTGCAAGACCATCGTCAGCGGCGTGCTGCTGTCGGCCGGCGAAGCGCGCGGCGAATCCTCGGTCAAGACCACGCTCAATACCTTCCTCGGCGACATCGCCGAAGAATTCCGCACCACGCGTCCCATCGTCGCCTTCGACTATGAGAACCACATCGCGCAAGACATGCCCGTGGCCTTCGATTCCGCGCTCAAGCAAATGATCTGCAACGTGCTCGACAATGCGCTGGAAGCCTCGCCGCGCTGGCTGCGCCTGAGCGCCATGCGAGAAGGCGACGTGCTCAGCCTGATCGTCGACGACACCGGCCCCGGCTTTGTACCCGGCATGCTGGATCAATTGGGCAAGCCCTACCAGTCGACCAAGGGCAAAACCGGCGGCGGACTGGGATTGTTTTTCGTGGTCAATGTCGCCCGCAAGCTGGGCGGCGCCGTCGCCGCGCACAATCGCGAAGAAGACGGTATCATCGCGGGCGCCACGGTCAACCTGAGCTTGCCCTTGTCCGCCATCAGCCTGGAAGCCGACGAGCAGGCGCCGGAAGAACAAACAACGGAATCCATGAAGGAAAATTCGCAACATGTCCACTGAGCGTCTGCTGCTGATCATCGAAGACGACGCCGCGTTCGCGCGCACGCTGGGGCGCTCGTTCGAGCGGCGCGGCTACCGGGTGTTGCTGGCGGCCAGCCAGGACGAGGCCGAAGCCTTGCTCGGACAGCACAACCCCGGTTATGCCGTGGTCGATCTCAAGCTCAACGGCAGCACCTCGGGACTGGCCTGCGTGCAGATGCTGCACCAGCATGACGAGAACATGCTGATCGTGGTGCTGACCGGCTTCGCCAGCATCGGCACCGCGGTCGAAGCCATCAAGCTGGGCGCCTGCCAGTATCTCGCCAAGCCGTCCAATACCGACGACATCGAAGCCGCCTTCGGCCACGTCGCCGGCAATACCGAACTCGAACTGAGCAATCGTTCGACCTCGATCAAGACGCTGGAGTGGGAACGCATCCATGAAGTGCTGGTGGAAACCGACTTCAACATTTCCGAAGCCGCGCGCCGGCTCGGCATGCACCGGCGCACGCTGGCGCGCAAGCTGGAAAAACAGCGCGTGAAGTAAAGCCGGGGACAGGCCCTAGGCCTGCATCGCGCGCTTGACGCTGCCGGCCAGTTCCGAAATCTGAAACGGCTTGCGCAGCACCGCATCGAGGGCGATGACTTTTTCCACGGCCTGCATGTCGGCGTAACCGGTGGCCATGAGGATGGGTAAATCGGGATGGCGCTCGCGCGCGGCGGCGATGACCTCCGCGCCATTCATGCCCGGCATCAGAAAGTCCACGATCAGCAGGTCGAAGCGTCCGGCCTGCAATTTCTCCAGGCCGAACCAGCCGTTCTCCGCCTGTTCCACCGTGTAACCGAGGATTTCCAGGCACTCGACGATGAATTGCCGGACTTCATCGTCGTCCTCGATCACCAGGATGTTGCCGCTTTCTTTCGGCGCCAGTTCATGGTCGAGAGTCTCCTGATAATGTTCACGCGCAGACCGGGCGGCCGCGACCGGCAGCCAGACTTCCACCGTCGTGCCTTTGCCGATGACGCTTTCGATGCGCGCCAGGCCGCCCGACTGGTCGGCAATGCCGTAGACCTGGCTCAGGCCGAGGCCGGTGCCTTTGCCCACCGCCTTGGTGGTGAAGAAGGGGTCGAACACCTTGCTCAGGATGTCCTGCGTGATGCCGGAACCGGTGTCCTGGACGGCGATCACGACATACACGCCGTGCTTGAGCACGCCGTCGTAGGCTTTTCGCTGGCGCGCTTCGATGCGCAGGTTGCCGCCGTCCGGCATGGCGTCGCGCGCGTTGATGGCGAGATTCAGGATCGCCATTTCGATCTGGTTGGCGTCGGCGATGGCGCGCGGCAAATCGGGAGAGACGTCGATGGCGACATGGATGCCGGCGCCGACCGAAACGGCAATCAGATCTTTCATGCCGTCGATGACCGACTCGATGTCCACCGGTTTGAGGTCCAGGCTCTGGTTGCGCGAAAACGCCAGCAATTGTCCGGTCAGCTTGGCGCCGCGCTTGGTGGCGTTGCGCGCCGAGCCCGCCATGCGCTTGATGCGTTCGTCGGCCGACAGCCGTTCGATCAGGTCGACGTTGCCGATGATGACATTGAGCAGGTTGTTGAAATCGTGCGCGATGCCGCCGGTCAGGCGGCCGATGGCTTCCATCTTTTGCGCCTGCACCAGCGCGATCTGGGTGCGCTCGCGTTCGGCCATTTCGCGCATCAGGCGATCGTTGGCCTGCGCCAGTTCCGAAGTCCGTTCTTCGATGCGTGCTTCCAGCGTTTCATTGAATTGTTGCAAGGCGCTCTGGCTTTCCAGCAAGCGGTTTTCCGCTTCGCGGCGTTCGCTGATGTCGAGCGAAACCCCTGCCATGCGCACCGGCACGCCGATGCGATTGTGCATGGTCTGGCCGCGGATCTGCACCCAGTGCACGGACTGATCGGGCCAGACCACCTTGTATTCGATGGAAAAATCTTCCTTCGACAGGATGGCTGCTTCGACGACGTCGAGATGGCGCTGGCGGTCGTCCATATGGATGGCCTGCAGCAAGTCGTCATAGCTGAATTCGCTGTCGGGAGCGATGCCGAAGTGCATCTTGCAGGTTTCCGACACGATCAGGATGGAGCTTGCCAGCTCCAGGCTCCATGACCCCAGCCGGCCGGCGTGCAAGGCCAGCCGCAGATGTTCTTCGGAACGCGCGCGCTCGTGCAGATGGCTGCGGCTGAGATACTGGCGACGCCGGGCGCGCAGCGCCGAGACGCTGGCGCGCAGCAAGGTCTCGGCGTTGACCGGACGTTCCAGCAGGATCATGTTGATCAGCCGCTCCAGCACATCGAGGGAAGGATGGCGGTCCTGGCCGCGCTGGCGCGCGCTGAGGATGACGAACGGAAAATCGGACCATGAGTCCTGCGCCTCGACCCATTGCTGGAGCATGCTGAAGTCCATGCCGACCAGTGCTTCCTCCGTGATCAGCGCCGCCCCGGCCTCGCCGGAGAGTTCCTGCAGCAGCGTCGCGTAATCCGGGCAGATGGTGCAACTCAGCTGCTCGCGCGACAGCGTCTGCGCGATCACCTCCGCATCGCGTCCGTGCGGGGCGAGAATCAGGATGCGTTCTTCGAGCGAAGAGTTAACCGGCATTGTTCAGCATAGGGGTCTTGCCGCGGTAAGACGGCAGGCCGCTCATGATGCCCTCGAAATCCTGCAAGGGAGCGCCGATCTGCAAACCGTGGCTGGCGCTGAGGCGGAACTCGTGAATGGTCCTTGCATGATGATTGGTGCGGCTCTTGATCACCGACACTGCAGTGGAAATATCGCCGTGCGCTTCGAAGAAGCGGAACATCAGGATGGTGTCGCTGAGGTAACTCAGATCCACGTCCGAGCGAATCTCGCCGACCAGGCCGTGCTGTCCCAGCACCAGCAGGGCCGTCACGCCTTGCAGGCTCAGATAGGTCAGTACTTCATGCATCTGCAGCAGCAGGAATTTTTCTCCCGGCATGGCCTGCAGGTATGCATTGAGGCTGTCGATGGCGACGAAGGTGCGTTCCTCCCGCTCGACCGCCTGGCGGATGCGGCTGGCGAATTCGCCAGGCGACATCTCGGCCGGATTGATCTGGTGCAGTGCCAGGCTGCCGTCGGCGATGTAGGGCGAGATGTCCATCCCGAGCGCGCGCGAACGGATCAGCAGGGTGCCGATGCCTTCGTCGAACAGGTAGTATGCCGCGCGTTCGCCGCGTTTGAGGGCGCTCAGCACGCAGCAGATCGAAGTGGTCGTCTTGCCGACGCCGGAAGGACCGCTCAGCAGGGTATTGGTGCCGCGCACCAATCCGCCGCCGAGCAGAGTATCCAGTTCGTCCACGCCGGTGCTCAGGGTGGCATCCTCGAAATCGATGGCATGGTCGGCCGCAATCAGCCGCGGGAACACGCGCATGCCGCCGGTCTCGAGCAAGAAGTCATGGTAGCCGCCGCTGAACTTGATGCCGCGCATCTTGACCACGCGCAGGCGCCGGCGCTCGGCGCCGAACTCCTGGGCCGATTGCTCCAGCGTGATGACGCCGTGCGCGATGCTGTGCAATTGCAGATCGCCCGGATCGCTGGTGCGGTCGTCCAGCATCAGCACGGTGCAGTTGCGCGTCGCAAAGAAATGTTTGAGCGCCAGAATCTGGCGCCGGTAGCGCAGCGAGTTCTGCGCCAGCAGTCGCATTTCCGACAGGCTGTCGAAGATCACCCGCGACGGCCGCAGTTCATCCACGCGCGCCATCACGTTCTTGATGGTCTCGCCCAGCTCGACTTCGGACGGATGCAGAATGGATTGCTGGTAGTCGGGATTGAGGTCCTCCTCGTCGATCATCTCGAACAGCGACAAGCCCTCGAGCGACCAGCCGTGCGAAGCCGCCACGGCGTTGAGTTCGGAGGCAGTTTCCGACAAGGTGATATACAAACCGGATTCTCCCCCGGCGACGCCGGCCAGCAAAAACTGCAGGCCGAAGGTGGTTTTGCCGGTGCCGGGCGTGCCTTCCACCAGATAGAGACGATGCATCGTCAGGCCGCCCGCAAGGATGACATCCAGGCCGGCGATGCCGGTTGCAGCGCGATCGGAGTAACTTGGAAGGCGACCTGAAGTGAGGTTATTTTTTTGTCTGTCCATCACAGTCTCTCGGGCCTGTTAATAAAATGAAACGTCTTTTTATGATGGCTCACTGTAGCAGCAGGGACTTCTTGCCCCTGTCAGATGACTCCTGAAATCGTTGTAAGACAATCTGAAGTCCGCCCGCCAAGCCGCCACAGCAAAGGTTTTTGCGTTTTGACGAGAAAATCTCTTTCTGCCGGCGGCGTGTGAATTTGCCGCAGGGATGCATTACTATCGATGCTGTGGATTTCGGCGGTGATGCGGCGGCAATGCTTGCCGGATTTTGCCGGAGTGCAGCCGCATGCGGCATACAAAAACGATGTTGAAGCAACAACACTGGCAAACGACGATGACAAGCTTTCAGACCTCTTTATCGACACCTTCCGCGGATGACGACGGCGCAGGACTGCACATTCTCGTGGTGGAAGACAATCTCGATGCGCAGCAACTGGTGTGTGAACTGCTTGGCGCGCTGGGTCATCACGCCCAAGGCGTCGACAGCGGCGAGCATGCCCTGATCGCGCTGGAGCGGCATTGCTTCGACGTCTTGTTTACCGACGTCAATCTGCCGGGCATGTCCGGCATCGAACTGGCGCAACAGATGAACGTCCGGGCGCCGGCGCTGAAAATCATCTTTGCCTCGGGCTACGGCGCACAGATCAGCAAGAACGTCGGCAATGCCTCGTTCTCGCTACCCAAGCCTTACGACATCGACCAGTTGCAAAGCATCCTCGACGTCATCAGCCGCGACTTGCAGCGCGCCGGAGACCTGGCGCACTAAGTAAGAAGAGCAGCAGCAAATCACAGAGGGAGAATCCTATCAACACGCTTCAGCAACTGGCGGATCTGGTGGAGCGCAACCGGGAAAACCTGCTTTCGCGCTGGCGCAATCTGGTGCGTGCCTTGCCATCGGCGCAAAATCTCAGCATTCCCACGCTCAACGATCACGTCCCGGCCCTGTTGGACGAGATTGCCATGGCGTTTCGCCGCAACTCCGATGAATCCATCGCCGAAGTACTGGCCGACGGCACGCCGCCCGAGCATGGACTGCAGCGTTTGCACAATGGTTACATGATTGAGGAAGTCGTGGCCGAATACAACTTGCTGCGCGGCTGCGTGCACGACCTGGCGACGCAATATCAGATCAATCTGCAAGGCAAGCCGTTTCATGTCATGAACCTGGTGTTCGACAGCGCCATCGGCATCGCGGTGCAGACATTTTCGATCAATCGCGCGCTGGAAGTGCAGCGCCGCCGCGAAGAATACCTCTCTTTCATCGCCCATGATCTGCGTACGCCGCTCAATGCGGTGGCGCTGGCGTCCAAGGTGCTGGAGGCCTCTTTCACGGCATGGCCTATCGATCAGCGTGCCTCCAGGATGATCAAGATCTTGCAGCGGAATGTGCAAAGCATGTCGAGCCTGGTCGCCAAAGTCATTGAAGAAAACGACAACCTCAGGACCGAGAGCGGCGTCAAGCTGGAGCGCCGCAGCGTCGACTTGTGGCCGTTGGTAGAGAGCATGGTCTATGACCTCAATCCGATCGCCGGCACTGGCAGCACGCGCTTGCTCAATGAAGTGCCGGAAGACCTGGTTATTTATGCCGACGCCAATCTGCTGCGCCGGATGATGCAGAATCTGATTGCCAATGCGATCACCCACACGCCGCAAGGTGAAGTGGTGATCGGCGCTGCGCCGACCTCTGACGGCGGCGTCGAGTGCTGGGTCAGCGACAACGGCCTGGGCATCTCCAAGGACCGGCTGGAACTGATCTTCGAGAAGTTCGAGACGGAAACCAAGGACAAGGGCGGTCTCGGGCTGGGGCTGGCCATTTTCAAAACCTTCGTCGAAGCGCATGAAGGCACCATGAAAGTCGACAGCGAAGTCGGCCGCGGTTCACGCTTCAGCTTCATCCTGCCGGGGCGGCCGCACAAGTAGTTTGTGCTCATGCAGGCGGGCCGTCCCGGCACCGCCTGCGCAATTTATCTGCGGTCCACAACCCTCCATCAGCCGTCGCTTTGCGGCGAATTCCCTTCAAATACCCTGAATGCTTCATCTTCGTGCCTGGGCGGCGCCGCCGGAGCGGTACCCTTGACGGACTGGTCGTCCTTGCTGCCTGAACGCCCGGTTCGCGGCGACGCAGCTTCTTCCGGTGCGTCGCGCATGTCGGCATGACGTTGCTCACGGCGCGCCTGTTCGTGTTCCTGGTGGGATGCGTGGGACATGCTGGCTCCTTCCAAAAATGAAAAAGCACGCCGCTACGCAAGGTTAGGTAACGGCGTGCCGGCAGGTTTTACGGATTCTCGGATAGCCAGGCCGGACGCTGCCTGGCGGAGGCTGTGTCTACAGTTTTTCCGGATGCAGCTTGTCGTCGATGTCGAGGGCATCGGCAAAACCATCCACCCCCTCGATGCCGGCAATCCGGATGGTCGTCTGGTGGCGCGCCTGCTGGACTTCGGTTTCGGCGGGGGCGGTCGGGTTGGATTGCACGGCCTGCTGTGGCGGCTTGGCGTCGGTCGTTGCTGGGTTCGAAGTGGATTTGGCCATGATGCGCTCCCTGAGTGGTAAATGAGTGGTGAGAGATAAGCGATGAAGATGGAACTCCGCATTGCAAGCAGAATAAAGCGGGATGCAACGCCCAGCCATCAGCCGTCGCCGCATACCGCTGTAAGACGAACGGCAACAAAGAGTCGTCCTACACCGATTTGAGGCAGGCGCTTATAGGCGCGCCGTCACCGCCCGTCTAGGTAGGGGCTGTTGACAATGAATTCGCGAGACGCGTTCCAGTCGCAGGCGGTGCTCTGCGGAAGCACCGGAAGCGCCGCATCCGCTATCACAGACACGATGGTAGGAGGCATCCTACAGTGAGATGAGCCGCTGTCCGATGGTTCGCTGCAACATGATTGGCTAACGTAGGGGCCATAGAGAAGGCAGGTCTGCAAACAATAAATATCACCCGGACATTGGTGCCGCTCGCTGTTAGTTTTTTCCAATCCACGCAGACAATAACGGGGTGATCAATTGCAAGCTCGCGTCCTCTTAGTCAGTTCCGAAGCCGTTCCTCTGGTCAAAACCGGCGGACTCGCCGATGTCATCACGGCGCTGGCGGTCAGCCTGCGCAAATGCAACGTCGACGCCAGCATCCTCATGCCCGGTTATGCCGCCGCCATCGCCGGCGCGACGGCGCATGCCGATCGGTGCGGTCAGCCGTTGACATCGATTTCCTTGCCGCGGCCTTTGCCGGGCGGTCCGGGACGCCTGTTGCAGGGCGTCATGCCGGACACCGATGTGCCGGTGCTGCTGCTCGACACCGAGCGTTTCAGCCAGCGCCGCGCCAATCCCTACATCGACCGGAGCGGGCAGGAGTTCTGCGACAACGCGATCTGCTTTTCCGATCTGGCGCATGCCGCCGTCGCCATCTGCGCCGGCGAGACCAGCCTGCCGGCGCCGCATGTGGTGCATGCCAACGACTGGCACGCCGGCCTGATTCCCTTCTTGCTGAAGACCGCCGGTCTGCATCATGTCGGTTCGATGCTGACGATTCACAACCTTGCCTTCCAGGGCAACTACAACTTCGACCTCGCTGCGCAACTCGGCCTGGCGCAGATGCCGTCCGACAGCATCGCCAGCCTGGAATACTGGGGCAAGATCAGCTACCTCAAGGCCGGCATCCAGCATGCCGACTGCGTCACCACGGTGAGCAAAACCTACGCCGCCGAAATCCTCACGCCGCGCTTCGGCTACGGCATGGAGGGCGTGCTCAATGCGCGCCGCCATGTCTTGCGGGCCATCCCCAATGGCATCGACAGCCATATCTGGGATCCGCAGAACGATCCGTTGTCCAAGGCCCCGTTCGGCATCGACCAGATGCGCGGCAAGGTATTGTGCAAGTGCGACCTGCAAACCATGTTCGGCCTGTTGCCGGTCGATCCGTTCGCACCCATCCTCGGCATCGGCAGCCGCATGTCGCATCAGAAGATGGCCGACGTCGCACTGCAAGCCTTGCCGGCCATCCTCGACCGCCATGAACGCATGCAACTGGTCGTGCTCGGCTGCGGCGAGCGCAGCTATGAAGAAGGTTTCGTCGATCTGGAGCAGCGCTACCCGGGCCGGGTAGGCCTGCACATCGGTTACGACGAGCGCCGCGCTCACGTCTTGCATGCCGGCAGCGACATGCTGCTGCACGCCAGCCGCTTCGAACCCTTCGGGTTGACGCCGCTGTACGCGATGCGCTACGGCACGATTCCGATCTCCTCGCGTGTCGGCGGCCTGACCGACACCATCGCCGATGCCGGCATGCACGGTGCGGCCGCAGCAGGCGCCAGCGGCGTGCTGTTTGACGGCGAAACCGCAGAAGACATGCAAGCCGCCGTGCAGCGCGCCTTCGATCTCTACAGCAATCGCAGCGAATGGCAGGCCATGCAGCGCAATGCGATGCAGACCGATTTCGACTGGCAGACATCGGCGGCTGCCTACATCGACGCCTACAAGGAAATTGCCGCAGGCGAAGCGAAGGCGGCTTTCCGTACCGTATTGCAACCAAAGACCGCCGGCAATGTTGCCGAGGTCTCCATCCAGGCCGCGTAGTGTTGAAAAAAGTGAGCGTCATCATTGGAAAACCCTGTCATGGCGGATTTTTCGCCGCGTATCTACTGTATCGATCCGATGCTGGTGTCCCGCGCCGGCTGGAACGATCTGCTCGAACGTTGCGCAGCCATGGGCTTCGATCATGTCCTCCTGTGCGGCGACAGCCTGGTCGCCGGTCTCCTTGCCGAATCTGAGTCCGCATCTGAATTCGGATATGAAAGCGCGGCAGCGCCAGCCAATCCGCTGGCCGACGTCGGCCTGTGCAGCCTGGCCCAGCTGGAAGACCTGGCGCATCTTTGCACCGAACACCGGCTGCGCGTGCTGCTCGACTTGTCGCTCACCCGCGTGCATGCCGATGACGCCGCCGTGGCGCGGCACCCGGACTGGTTCGCACCGACCGGTTCATCGGCGGCCGACTTCCCGCCGGGGCGCGACGTCTTGCCGGACCCGCGCCATCCCGGTGTTGGCCTGCAGGCCAACACCCCGCGTCTGGATGTTCCCGAAGTGGCCGACGCGCTGCTGGCGTGGTGGCATGCGCGTCTGGCCGTGCTGATCGATGCCGGCGTGGCGGGATTTTGCTGCCGTGAACCGGCCAGCTTTCCGGCGCAATTCTGGTGCAGGCTCATCGACCTGACGCGCCAGCAGCGGTCCTGCTGCCACTTCCTTGCCTGGACGCCCGGCTGCACGCATCGTCAGCTGGACGACATGGTCGGCTGCGGCTTCGACGGCGTGTTTTCATCCGGCGCCTGGTGGGATTTCCGCGCGCCCTGGTATTTTCGTGAATACGACAAGCTGGCCGCGATCGCGCCGGTGCTGGCTTTCCCCGAAGATCCGTTCGGCCCGCGGCTGGCGCGCATCCACGGATTCCGCGACCGTCAGGCGCGCCGCCTGGGCGCCTTGCGGGCCTTGCATTTCGCCACCGTCAGCGGCGCCGGCTGGCTGATGACGATGGGTTTTGAATTCGGCCTGACCGACACGCTCAGCATCGCCCATCATGCCGGCGCCGCCAATCGCCTGACCACACCGCAAGGCTATGCACAGGCCTGCGCCGATGCCGAATTCGATCTCGGCAACGACGTGCTGGAAGCCAATCGCGCCATGGCCAAGCGCCGTGTCGAGAATGGCAGTCCGCTATTGCGTCCCCTCAGTGCGCCTGATGCATCGTTATTGCTCATCGAGCGGCGCGATGCCGACGCCAGCCAGTTGATCACCGTCAATCCGCAACTCGATCATGCCGTCCGCATCCGCGACACCGGCTGGCAACAGCGCCTCGGCGGCAGCGCCGTGCAATGGCAGGGCGAAGAACTTCAGGTGCCGCCCGGTGCGGTGCGCCTGCTGGACCTGGAGGTCCCGCCTGCGGTCGGCAGCGATCCCAGCCGACGCAAGAAGCCGGTGCCGGACAAGGTGCGCTCGGCGCGCATCGCCATCGAACACATCGCGCCTGCCGTCGACGACGGCAAGTTCGCGGCCAAGCGCACGGTAGGCGAGCGTTTCATCGTCAGCGCCGACATCTTCATGGACGGCCACGAACACCTGGCGGCATCGGTGCTGGTGCGCGCCGCCGACGAGAAGCAATGGCATCGGATTCCCATGCATCATCACGACAACGACCGCTGGCAGGCGACGCTGTCATTGACGCGGCTGGGACGTCACTATTTTTGCATCGAAGCCTGGAGCGACGTCTACGAGACTTACCGCGACGGCCTGAAGAAGAAACACGCCGCCGGCGTGAACGTGCAACTGGAGCTGGAAGAAGGCCGCATGCTGGTCGCCGCGCTGGTGGAGCAGGGCCGGGAGAACGGCGTCGACGGCGCCGTGCTGGAGCGCAGCGCGGCCTTGCTCAAGGCGCTGACGCCGGCTGCCGGCAAGAAGCGCAGCGCTGCCAAAGATCATGTCGAAGACGTCAAGTCCGACATCACCGAAGCCGACCGGCTGGCCTTGCTGTGCGCCGACGAGACCGCGCAACTGATTGAACAACTGACCGCGCTGGCAGGCGCACGCGCCTTTCTCGCACGCAGCGCCACCGAGTATCCGCTGGAGGCCGAACGCGCCGCCGCCACCTATGCCAGCTGGTACGAGCTGTTTCCGCGTTCGCAGAGCGGCAGCGCCGACGTGCACGGCACATTCGACGACGTGATCGCACGGCTCCCCGCGATACGCGCCATGGGGTTCGACACCTTGTATTTCCCGCCTATCCATCCGATCGGCGAGAAGAACCGCAAGGGCAAGAACAACGCGCTGGAAGCCGGTATCGACGATCCCGGCAGTCCGTATGCAATCGGCAGTGCGGAAGGCGGACATGACGCCATCCATCCGCAGCTCGGCACGCTGGAGGATTTCCTGCGGCTGCGCGATGCGGCCGAAGAGCACGGCCTTGAACTGGCGCTCGACTTCGCGATTCAGTGCTCGCCCGATCATCCCTGGCTGAGCGAGCACCCCGGCTGGTTCGCCTGGCGTCCCGACGGCTCCATGCGCTATGCCGAGAATCCGCCGAAGAAGTATCAGGACATCGTCAACGTCGACTTCTACGCGGACGAGGCGATTCCGGATCTGTGGGTAGCCTTGCGCGATGTCGTGATCTACTGGGTGCAGCAGGGCGTGAATGTGTTTCGCGTCGACAATCCGCACACCAAGCCGTTTCCGTTCTGGGAATGGATGATCGCGGCGGTGCGCAGCCGCTATCCGCAAGTGATCTTCCTGTCGGAAGCCTTCACCCGGCCCAAGCCGATGTACCGCCTGGCCAAGGTCGGCTTTTCGCAGTCCTATACCTATTTCACCTGGCGCCACACCAAGCAGGAGTTCATCGACTACCTGACCGAGCTGACCGGCGGCAGCGACTACAGCGAGCGCGGCGATCTGCCGCGCGACTTCTTCCGGCCGCATTTTTTCGTCAATACGCCGGACATCAATCCTGAATTCTTGCAGCACTCCGGCCGCGCCGGTTTCCGGATCCGCGCGGCGCTGGCGGCGACCCTGTCCGGCTTGTGGGGCGTCTACAGCGGCTTTGAACTGTGCGAGGCGCAGGCGGTCCCCGGCAAGGAGGAATATCTCGATTCCGAGAAATACGAAATCCGCGCCAGGGACTGGCAACGCCCTGGCAACATCATCGACGACATCACGCGCCTGAACGCCATACGCGCCGAAAATCCCGCCCTGCAAACACATCTCGGCGTGCGCTTCCTGACGGTCGGCAACGACAAGATACTATACTTCGTCAAGGCGACGCGCAACGCGCCTTCTGAAAATGATCATGCACGTTTTGGCGACAACGTGGTGCTGGTCGCGATCTGTCTCGATCCTTTCCAGCCGCAGCACGGCGAGATCGAACTGCCGCTGCACGGCTTCGGCCTGCCGGACGATGGCCGCCTGCAGGTGGAAGACCTGCTGGCGGAGCGCCGCTTCATTTGGAGCGGCAAGCGCCAGTCCGTCAGCCTCGATCCGCACGCCCGGCCTTATGCCATCTGGCGCATCCGCGCAGGGGAGGCATGAGATGGACATCCCTTCGAACAGCACCGTCCTGCGCAAGCGCGAACCGCCTGCCGGCGACGACAAGGACGGCAAGGACGACGGCGGCAAAGGCCGCAAGCAAAAGACCAGCAAGGCCGAGAAGGCCAAGGCGACCCGCGCAAGCAGGGCCGGCCTGCGTTTCACCGATGATCCGCTGTGGTACAAGGACGCGATCATTTACCAGATCCACGTCAAGTCCTACTTCGACGCCAATGACGACGGCATCGGCGACTTCGCCGGCCTGATCAAGAAGCTCGACTACATCGCCGGCCTCGGCGTCAACACCATCTGGCTGCTGCCGTTCTATCCCTCGCCGCGCCGCGACGACGGCTATGACATCGCCGATTACAAGGGCGTCCATCCCGACTACGGCAACATGAGCGACGTGCGCCGCTTCATCGCCGCTGCGCATGAGCACGGCCTGCGCATCATCACCGAACTGGTCATCAACCACACCTCGGACCAGCACCCGTGGTTCCAGCGTGCGCGGCAGGCGCGGGCCGGATCGGTGGCGCGCAATTTCTATGTCTGGTCGGACAACGACAAGAGCTACAGCGGCACGCGCATCATCTTTCTCGACACCGAAAAATCCAACTGGACCTGGGATCCCGTGGCCAAGGCTTACTTCTGGCATCGCTTCTATTCGCACCAGCCCGATCTCAACTTCGACAATCCGCAGGTGCTGAAAGCGGTGCTCAATGTCATGTCGTTCTGGCTCGACCTGGGCATCGACGGCCTGCGCCTGGACGCCGTGCCTTACCTGATCGAGCGCGAAGGCACCTCCAACGAAAACCTGCCGGAAACCCATGCCATCCTCAAGCGCATCCGCGCCGAGATGGACCGCAAGTATCCCGATCGCATGCTGCTGGCGGAAGCCAACATGTGGCCGGAAGACGTGCAGCAGTACTTCGGCGACAGCGACGAATGCCACATGGCTTTCCACTTTCCGCTGATGCCGCGCATGTACATGGCGCTGGCCAGCCAGGACCGTTTTCCGATCACCGACATCCTGCGCCAGACGCCGGATATTCCGCCGGAATGCCAGTGGGCGATCTTCCTGCGTAACCACGACGAGCTGACGCTGGAAATGGTCACCGACGCCGAGCGCGATTACCTGTGGAATTTCTATGCGCCCGACCGCCGCGCGCGTCTCAACCTCGGCATCCGCCGCCGCCTGGCACCGCTGGTGGAGCGCGACTGGCGGCGCATCCAGCTGCTCAACAGCTTTCTGCTGTCGATGCCCGGCACGCCGGTGATCTACTACGGCGATGAAATCGGCATGGGCGACAACATCCATCTGGGCGACCGCGACGGCGTGCGCACGCCGATGCAATGGACGCTGGACCGCAACGGCGGCTTTTCGCGCGCCGATCCGGCGCGGCTGGTGCTGCCGCCGTTGATGGATCCGCAATACGGCTACCAGACCATCAATGTGGAAGCGCAGAGCGACGACCGTCATTCCATGCTCAACTGGATGCGGCGCCTGCTCAACGTGCGCAAGCCGCATCAGGCTTTCGGCCGCGGCACCTTGACCTTGATCTATCCGAGCAACCGCAAGATCCTGGCCTACCTGCGCGAGTACAGCGATCCGAAGAAGGGCGGCGCCACCGAAACCATCCTGTGCGTGGCCAACCTGTCGCAATCGGCGCAAGCGGTGGAACTGGAATTGTCGGCCTTCGCCGAGCGCATACCGATTGAAATGATGGGCGGCACGGCATTTCCGCCGATCGGCAAGCTCAACTACCTGCTGACCCTGCCGCCGTTCGGCTTCTACTGGTTCCTGCTGGCGACCGAGGCCAACATGCCGTCCTGGTACGCCGCCACGCCCGAGCCTTTGCCCGAGTACGTGACGCTGGTGCTGCGCCAGGGCGTCGAGGAAATCATGGAGTCGCCGGCACGCACCGTGCTGGAGCGCGAAGTGCTGCCGCATTACCTGCTCAAGCGCCGCTGGTACGCCGGCAAGCAGCAACAGATCGATGCCGTCGAGATGGTCGACGCCGTCACGCTGCCGATGTCGAAAAACGTTCCCGGCGCCTTGCCTGTCGTACTGAGTGAAATCGAAGTACATGCAGGCGGACAAGTGCAGCGCTACCTGCTGCCGCTGGGCTTCATCCGCGAGGAAGACACGGTCTCGGCCTTGCCGCATCAGCTGGCCTTGTCGCGCGTGCGGCGCAACCGGCATGTCGGCTTCCTGACCGACGCGTTTGCACTCGACTCATTCATCATGACCGTGCTGGAACTGCTGGCGGAAGACGCCGAGGTGCCGGCCGGCGAGGGCAGGTTGCGCTTCGTGCCGACCGCCGCCTTCGACGCCGCCGTCCTCAAGGCGCCGCTGCAGTTGCGTCGCGTGGCGCAGGAGCAGTCCAACAGTTCGGTGGTCATCAACGACGCCATGGTCATGAAGGTGCTGCGCCTGGTCAAACCGGGCGTGCATCCGGAAATCGAAATGGGGCGCTACCTGACCGAACACGGTTTCCCCAACGTGCCGGCGACGCTGGGCGAAGTCACGCGCATAGATGCAGACGGCACGCCATATGCGCTGATCGTGCTGCAACGCTATGTCGACAACCAGGGCGACGCCTGGCAATGGACCATGGACACCCTGGAGCGCGCGATCCAGAGCGATGCCCTGGGCGATCCGGCCCAGCACTACCGCAATAACAACAATACCGCGCTGGCCGAACTCGCCACCTTTGCACGCCTGCTGGGCCAACGCCTGGGCGAGATGCATACCTTGCTCGGCAAGCCCGGCGACGACCCCGCCTTCGCACCGGAAACCGTGCGCGCATCGACCTGGCAGTCATGGGCGCGCTCGGCCGCCACGCAACTCAACGCCGCCTGCGAGATCCTGCGCAAGAAGAACGACTGGATCAACATCGACGAGGCGCGCCAGGTCGGCCGTCTGCTGGCGCAGCGCGAACCGCTGCTCAAACGCATCGAGCAGCTGGCCCAGGCCGGCGAAGGTTCGCTGTGCATGCGCCTGCATGGCGACCTGCATCTGGGACAGGTGCTGATCGCGTTCAACGACGTCTTCATCATCGACTTCGAAGGCGAACCGGCGCGCTCGCTGGAAGAACGCCGCGCCAAGGGCAGCCCCTTGCGCGATGTCGCCGGGCTGATGCGTTCCTTCGACTATGCCGCCGCCTTCGGTCACAACATGGGGCCTGGCGATCTGGACGAAGCGGCGCGCGCCGGCAAGAAGCAGGTGCTGGAACGCTTTGCACCGGAATGCCAGGCCGCCTTTCTGGATGGCTACCGCGTCGGCAATCCGACACTGGCGCAAAGCCTGCCGCTGGCGGCGCAGGACGACTTGCTGGATCTGTTCACCCTGGAAAAAGCAGCCTACGAGATTTGCTATGAAGCCGCCAACCGGCCGGCCTGGATGCATGTGCCTCTGCACGGCATCTACACCATCGCAAGTCGATTATTGGATAGCAAAAAGCAGTAGCAAAAAGGGAGCAACGATGGCATTGCCGCAACTGACGAGCACCATGGATACCGATCGCGATCATTTACCGGACCTGGCCCTGGCGGCCAGCCTGCAGCAGGGCACGCTGGGCGATCCGTTTGCATTGCTCGGGCCGCGTTACGCCAGACTGCCGCAGGACGAACAGTCGCTGCGGCTGTGCTGCTATTACCCCGGCGCGTGCGCGGTGCAGGTGTTTTCGCGACCGGCCGACGAGCGCGATCCGCATGGCGCCTTGCTGGGCAACCTGCAACAGCTGGACGCGGCGGATGCCGGCCAGGGCAGCGGCATCTTTTACGGCGACGTGGTATTGCCGGCCCATGTCGCCCAACGCGAGATTCCCTATGTCCTGCACGTGGCGTGGCCGACCGCCGACGGCAAGGAAGAGGTGCAGATTACGGAAGACGTCTACGCCTTCGGTTTGCAGCTGAGCGATTTCGACTTGCATCTGTTGCGGGAAGGCCGCCATCGCCAGCTGGGGCGCTGCCTCGGCGCGCAGGTCCACACGATTGACGATGTCGAGGGGGTACGCTTCGCAGTCTGGGCGCCGAATGCGCGCCGCGTTTCGGTGATCGGCGACTTCAACCAGTGGGACGGCCGCCGTCATCCGATGCGCCTGCGGCAGAGCGCGGGTGTCTGGGAATTGTTCATCCCGCGGCTGCGCGACGGCGCGCTGTACAAATATGAAATCGTCGGCCCCGACGGCCGCGTACTGCCGGCCAAGGCCGATCCGATGGCGCGCGCCACCGAAGCGCCGCCGGCCACCGCCTCGCGCGTGATCGACGATCGCAGCGAACGGCGCTGGCACGATGACGCCTGGATGCGCCAGCGTGCGGAGCGCCAATCGCCGCAAGCGCCGATGTCCATCTATGAAGTGCACGCCGCATCGTGGATGCGCATCCTGGAAGAAGACGGCCGCAATCTCGACTGGAACGAACTGGCCGAGCGCCTGATTCCCTATGCCAAAGGCATGGGCTTCACCCATGTCGAACTGTTGCCGGTGATGGAGCATCCATTCGGCGGCTCCTGGGGCTATCAGCCGCTGTCGCAGTTTGCCCCGAGCGCGCGCTTCGGCGCCGCAGCGGATTTCGCCGGTTTTGTCGACGTCTGCCACGGCGAAGGCATCGGCGTGATCCTCGACTGGGTGCCGGCGCATTTTCCCTCCGATCCGCACGGACTGGCGCTGTTCGACGGCACGCCGCTGTACGAGCATGGCGATCCGCGCGAGGGGTTTCATCAGGACTGGAATACGCTGATCTACAACCTTGGCCGGCATGAAGTGCGCGGTTTTCTGATCGCCAGCGCGCTGGAGTGGCTGGAGCATTTCCACGTCGACGGCTTGCGCGTCGACGCCGTGGCGTCGATGCTGTACCGCGACTACAGCCGCAGTGCCGGCGAGTGGGTGCCGAACGTCCACGGCGGACGCGAAAACCTGGAGGCGGTCGCCTTCCTGCGCGAGCTGAACCAGACGGTCGCCGAGCGCTGTCCCGGCGCGCTGACGATCGCCGAGGAATCGACCGCCTGGCCCGGCGTGACCGCGCCGGTGGAGCAGGGCGGACTGGGCTTTTCCTACAAGTGGAACATGGGCTGGATGCACGACACGCTGCGTTATGTGGAGCTGGACAGCATCTATCGCCGTTACCACCATCACGATTTCACCTTCGGCATGATTTACGCGTTTTCGGAATCCTTCGTGCTGCCGATTTCGCACGACGAAGTGGTGCACGGCAAACGCGCCTTGCTCAATAAAATGTCCGGCGACTGCTGGCAGAAATTCGCCAACCTGCGCGCTTATTTCGGCTTCATGTGGACGCATCCGGGCAAGAAGCTGCTCTTCATGGGCTGCGAGTTCGGCCAGTACGACGAGTTCGACCACGACAAGTCGCCGCAGTGGGAGTTGCTCGACGACCCGCGCCATCGCAGCATCCAGCGCCTGGTGCGCGATCTCAATCGCCTGTATGCGGCAGTCCCTGCGCTGCATCGCCACGACGCCCGTCCGGAAGGCTTCAGCTGGGTGGTCGGCAACGACAGCGTCAACAGCGTATTCGCCTATTTCCGCCATGGCGGCGAGGACGACGCGCCGGTGCTGGTGGTGGTCAACATGACGCCGGTGCCGCGCCACAACTACCGCATCGGCGTGCCGCCCGGCGCCAACCATCAATACGAGTGGGAAGAAATCCTCAACACCGATGCCGACATCTACGGCGGCAGCAACCTCGGCAATGCCGGTCAGGTGACCGCGCACGCCGAAGAGTGGCACGGCCAGCCGGCGTCCGTCCTGCTGACCTTGCCGCCGCTGGCCACCATCATCCTGCGCCGACGATAGACATCGCTTATCCCCAGTCAATCAGAGATATCGACAATGACACTGATCACGCCAAGAAAACTGCAAGCAGGAGCGCCATATCCGCTGGGAGCCCGTTTCGACGGCCTTGGCATCAACTTCGCCGTGTTTTCCGCGCATGCCACCAAGATGGAATTGTGCATTTTCGACGCCACCGGACGGCGCGAAGTCGAGCGCCTGATGCTGCCCGAATGCACCGATGAAGTCTGGCACGGTTATCTGCCCGACACCTCGCCGGGACTGGTCTACGGCTACCGCGCCTACGGACCCTACGAGCCGCAAAAGGGGCATCGCTTCAATCCCAACAAGCTGCTGCTCGATCCCTATGCGCGCAAGCTGGTGGGGCAGGTGCGCTGGACTGACGCCTTGTTCGGCTACCGTCTGCATTCGCCCAAGGGCGATCTCAGCTACGACCGTCGCGACAGCGCCGCCGCCATGCCCAAGGGCGTCGTGATCGAGGAGATGCCGGTCGGCCAGAACTACCCGCGCCCGCGTGTGCCGTGGTCGAAGACCGTGATCTACGAAGCCCACGTGCGCGGCATTTCCATGCTGCGCGAAGGCGTCATGCCGCATGAGCGCGGCACCTTTGCGGCGCTGGGCCATCCCGATTTCATCGCGCATCTGCAAAAGCTTGGCGTGACCACGCTGGAGCTGATGCCGGTGCATTCCTTCCTGCAGGAAAACTTTCTGTTGCAGCGCGACCTGCGCAACTACTGGGGCTACAGCACCCTGGGTTTCTTTGCGCCGGAGCCAAGCTATCTGTCCACCGGCGACCTCAACGAGGTGCGCATGGCGGTGCGTCATTTCCATGCGGCGGGCATCGAGGTGATCCTGGACGTGGTCTACAACCACACCTGCTCGGGCAGCGAACTGGGACCGACGCTGAGTTTTCGCGGTCTCGACAACGCCAGCTATTACCGCCTGATTCCCGGCCAGGAGCGCTATTACATCAACGACACCGGCTGCGGCAACACCGTCAACATGTCGCATCCGCGCGTAATCCAGATGGTGCTGGACTCGCTGCGCTACTGGGCGCAGGCGTTCGACATCGACGGCTTCCGCTTCGACTTGTGCTCGACGCTGGGGCGCGAGCCGACCGGCTTCGACCCGCACAGCGGCTTCTTCGACGCGCTGATGCAGGACCCGGCGCTGTCCCGGCTCAAACTCATCGCCGAACCCTGGGACATCGGCCCGGGCGGCTACCAGCTGGGCCAGCATCCGCCGCGCTTTGCCGAATGGAACGACAAATTCCGCGACGGCGTGCGCCATTTCTGGGCCGGCGGCGAAGGTCTGCGCGGCGAGTTTGCCGGCCGCATGCTGGGCTCGTCGGATCTGTTCGACCATCATCATCGCAAGCCGTGGGCCTCGGTCAATTTCATCGCCTCGCATGACGGCTTCACCCTGCGCGACCTGGTCAGTTACGAGACCAAGCACAACGAAGCCAACGGCGAGAACGGCAACGACGGCCACAACGACAACTACAGCGCCAACTGGGGCGTGGAAGGCGCAACCGACGATCCCGTCATCCTGCAACTGCGCGAGACGGTGCAGCGCTCGATGCTGACTTGCGTGTTTCTCGCGCAAGGCACGCCGATGCTGCTGGCGGGCGACGAATTCCATCGCAGCCAGAAGGGCAACAACAATGCCTATTGCCAGGACAACGACATCTCGTGGGTGGACTGGAACGCCGCCGGCAGCGATGCCGCCGTGGCGCTGACCACCTACGTCAGCCGCCTGACCGCGATCCGGCGCGATTTTCCGGTGTTGCTGGGCGATCATTTTCTGCATGGCCATCGCGAGATTTGCAAGGGCTTGTCCGATGTCGCCTGGTTCGACGAGCGCGCCACGCCGATTTCGGTCGAGGATTGGCAAAACCCGGTGGCGCGCGCGCTGACGCTGCAATGCGCCGGCACGGGCAATGCGCCGGCCGAGCCGGCAGCGGAAGACGCGCCGCCGGCGCCCGATATCGTCCTGATGTTCTTCAACGCCGGCCACGAAGCCATCGAGTTCACGTTTCCGCGTCCCGAGGATGCGCACTATCTGCTCATCGACAGCAACATCCCCGACGGTGCGGCATCCGCAGATGCCTATGACGGAGCCAGCGTCGAAGTCGCGGCCCATAGCGTGCAGGTATTCGCCAATCGCCCATGCCGGGAACCATCATGAACAGTCTCGTTCCGCTCCACCCCAGAACTCATTTCATGAATCTCCGCGAGTCCGAACGATCCTGTTTGGGAGGTAGTGCAAGGCGCGTCGCGCAGCCAAGGGTGGTTCCCTTGGCAAACGCATCTCACGGAGATTCATGAAATGAGTTCTAACATTCGTTTCCACTACAAGCTGCCGTTCGGCGCCGAGTACCTGGGCAACGGCCGCACGCGTTTTCGCCTGTGGGCGCCGCTGGCCAAGACGGCCTCGGTTGAACTCGACGGCCGGCGTCGGGTGCCGATGTCGCCATCGCAGTCCGGCTCTTCCTCGGAAGACGGCTGGTTTGAAGTCGAAACCGATTGCGAGGCGCTGACTCAATATCGCTATGTGCTGATGTCGCAGATCGACGGCGAGATCAGGGTGCCCGATCCCGCCTCGCGCTGCCAGGCCGGCGACGTGCATGCCGACAGCGTGGTGATCGACGCCTCTGCCTATGAGTGGCAAACGCTGGAGTGGCGCGGCCGGCCCTGGCATGAGACGGTGCTGTACGAGCTGCACGTGGGCGCGCTGGGCGGTTTTGCCGGCGTCATGCAGCGCCTGCCCGAACTGGCGGAACTCGGCGTCACGGCGGTCGAGCTGATGCCGGTGTCGGAGTTTCCCGGCGCCTGCAACTGGGGCTACGACGGCGTGCTGCCGTTTGCTCCCGATGCCAGCTATGGCACCCCGGAACAGCTGAAGCAACTGATCGATACCGCCCACGGCCTGGGCATGATGGTGTTCCTCGACGTGGTGTACAACCACTTCGGTCCGGACGGCAACTACCTTGCCAGCTACGCGCCGTTCTTCCGCAGCGACACCGCCACACCGTGGGGACGGACCATCGACTTCCATCGTCCGGAGGTGGCCGATTTCTTTGCACAGAATGCGCTTTACTGGTTGCAGGAGTATCGCTTCGACGGTCTGCGGCTGGATGCCGTGCATGCCATTTGCGACCAGAACTGGCTGCGCGAACTGGCGGCAAAAGTGCGCACGGCGATCACGCTGGAAGACCAGGAAATCGGCCTCGGAAAGCGCCATGTGCATCTGGTGCTGGAGCACGACGGCAATGCCGCGTCGCTGCTCGATGGCGGCGCCGGCAAGCGCCATGGAGACACTTACGAGGCGCAGTGGAACGATGATGGCCATCATGTCCTGCACGTGCTGCTCACCGGCGAGAGCGGCGGCTACTACGCCGACTATGCGATCGAACCTGCCGAAAAACTGGCGCGTTGCCTGCGCGAAGGTTTCATCTATCAGGGCGAACCGTCGCCGTACCGCGACAACCAAACGCGCGGCGAGCGCAGCGTCGAGTTGCCGCCGACGGCTTTCGTGCTGTTCCTGCAAAACCATGATCAGATCGGCAATCGCGCGCGCGGCGAGCGGCTGACGGCGCTGGCCGATCCGGCGGCCCTGCGCGCGGCCCAGGCCTTGCTGCTGTTGTCGCCGCAAATCCCCATGCTGTTCATGGGCGAGGAATACGGCGCGACGCAGCCGTTCTATTACTTCACCAGCCATGCCGACGACAAGCTGGCCGATGCGGTGCGTTCGGGCCGGCGCAAGGAGTTTTCGCGTTTCCCCGAATTCTCCGATCCGGCGGCGTTGGACGCCTTGCCCGACCCCAACAGCTTTTCGACCTTCATGGCGTCGATCCCCGAACCGGTCGCGCCGGAAGAAGATGCGAGCGCCGGACAATGGATGGGATGGTGCTATCGGCTGCTGATGATCCGGCGCGAAGCGATCACGCCGTTCCTGCCTGGCGCCATTGCGCTGGATGCGCAAGCCATCGGTCCCGCAGCGGTGTATGCGCGCTGGCGGCTCAACAACGGCACGGTGCTGTGCATCACGGTCAATCTCGGCAAAGAGGCCGTGTGTGAGTCGCTGGATGCGATCACGACGGTGGCCGGCGCCGACGTCCTGTTCGACAGCGGCGGCGTGCTCGATGCGCTGGCCGGCGGCGTGTTGCCGCCGCATTCCATCCTGGTCATCCGCGAGGCGGCAAGATGAACGGCCGGCCCGAAGAACAGGCGGAACAAGCGCCTAGCGATTACGATCAGGCCGTCTACAGCCTGGCGGCGCTGGCGGGCATCGCTGTCAACTGGATCGATGCTTACGACCAGCCGCAGACGGTGTCGCCGGCCTCCCTGCGCACCATGCTGGCCACGCTCGGCCTGCCTTGCGACAGCCACCGCCAGGCCGATGAAAGTCGCGCGCGCCTGCAGCAGATCAATCGCGCGGCCGGACTGCCGCCGCTGATTACGGCGGAAATCGGCAAGGACATCGTCCTGCCGGAACAGTGCGGTCTGGAAGGGCAATCGTGTCTCGTCACACTGGAATCGGGCGAGCAGCTTGCGCGCACGATTTCCGCGCCGGCGCAGAGCGGCAACGGTGCGCCGACCATCGCGGCGATCGATGCCTACGGTTATCACCGCCTGCAAGTCGCCGGTCTGGACGGAATGGAGGTGACGCTCGCGGTAGCGCCGCCGCGTTGCTACGGCGTCGCCGATGCGTTTCTCGATCAGGGCAAGTCCGACCGGCGCGGCTGGGGACTGGCCTTGCAACTGTACGGCTTGCGCAGCGAAGGCGACGGCGGCATCGGCAACTTCGGCGGACTGGCGCAACTGGCGGCCAAGGCCGGCAAGGAGGGCGCCGCGGCGCTGGCGATGTCGCCGGTGCACGCGATGTTCGCCGCAGACGCCAGCCGCTTCAGTCCGTATTCGCCGTCGAGCCGTTTGTTTCTCAACGCGCTGCACATCGACCCGGCCGCCGTGCTGGGCCGCGACGCCATGCGCCAGGCGCTGGACGAAGCCGGACCGGAAGCGCTGGCGCGGCACCAGCGGCTGGAGCAGGCGCAACAGATCGACTGGCGCGTCGCCGGCGCGCACCGGATGCAGTTGCTGCGCCGCTTGTACGCGATGTTCCGCATGCAGGCGCGGCCGACGCCCGAGCTTGCCGCATTCCGTCTGCAAGGCGGTCGGGCGTTGGCTGATCATGCCTTGTTCGAGACCGTGCATCAGTCGCTGGTGACGTCCGGCAACAACGCGCAAGCCGTCGCCAGCGACTGGCGGCGTTGGCCGGAGCGCTATCACCGTCCCGATTCATCCGCCTTGCGCAGCATTGCGCAAGAACAGGCGGGAGAAATCGACTTCCATATCTTCCTGCAGTGGCAGGCGGCGCGTGGCCTGCAGCAGGCGCAACAGGCGGCGCGCGACGGCGGCATGGCAGTCGGCCTGATCGCCGACCTGGCGGTCGGCGCCGACAACGGCGGCAGCCAGTCGTGGAGCCACAGCACGGAGATGATCGCCGGCCTGTCGGTGGGCGCGCCGCCCGATTTGCTCAATACGCGCGGCCAGAACTGGGGCATAGGCGCATTTTCTCCGCTGGCGATGCGGGCTGAGGGCTTCCGCTCCTACATCGCCATGTTGCGCGCCGTATTCGCGCATGCCGGCGGCGTGCGCATCGATCACGTGATGGGCCTGACCCGGCTGTGGCTCACGCCCGAGGGCGCCGACGCCAACTACGGCGCCTACCTGCGCTATCCGGCGCGCGACCTGCTGCGCCTGATTGCGCTGGAATCCTGGCGTCACCGCGCCATCGTCATCGGCGAAGACCTCGGCACCGTGCCGGAAGGCTTCGACGCCGAGCTGGACCGCGCCGGACTGATGGGCATCGGCGTGCTGTGGTTCGAGCGAGAAGAAAAACGCTTCATGCCGCCGCAAAAATGGCCTGCTCAGGCGATCGCCACGACCTCCACGCATGACTTGCCGACGGTCGCCGGATGGTGGAGCGGGCGCGATATCGGCTGGCGCACGCAACTCGATCTGCTGACGCCCGACACGACGGAAGCAGATGCCCGCAGCGAGCGTGCACAGGATCGCCGCCTGCTGTGGCAGGCCTTGCGCGCAGCCGATTGCGTCAGCGGCGGGCAGCCCGATGCCGCACATCCCGAAGCGGTGGTCGACGGCGCCGCCGCCTTCATCGCGCAAACGCCGGCGCCGCTGGCCTTGCTGCCGGTGGAGGATCTGCTCGGCCTCGAAGAGCAACCCAATCTGCCCGGCACCGTCGCCATCCATCCCAACTGGCAGCGCCGTTTGCCGGCGACGGCGGACAGCCTGCTGGAGCAGACCCCATGCCGCCGGCGCATGCGCCTGCTCAAGCGCATCGGCGCAGAAAAATAATCATGTCCATGTCCACCTCCGATTCCGCCAATGCCGTCCGTTCTTTGCGGGCCACCATCCGACTGCAGTTCCATCGCGACTTCACCTTCGACGATGCGCTGGTGCAGATCGACTATTACGCCGGGCTCGGCGTCAGTCATGTGTACGCATCGCCGATCCTGACGGCGCGCAGCGGATCGACCCACGGCTACGACGGCGTCGATCCCGATCGCGTGAATGCGGAGCTGGGCGGCGAAGACGCGCTGCGCCGTCTGGTGCAGGCGCTGCACGCCCGCCGCATGGGACTGATCGTCGACATCGTGCCCAACCACATGGCGGTCAGCGCGCAAAACGCCTGGTGGTGCGACGTGCTCCTGTGGGGGCAACACAGCCGTTACGCCAACTGGTTCGACATCGAGTGGATGGGCGCCGATCCGGCCTTGCATGGCAAGGTGTTGCTGCCGGTGCTGGGCAGGGCGTACGGGCAGGTGTTGCGGGATGGCGAAATCAGTCTGTGTTTCGATCCTGAGTCCGCACGCCTGCACATGGAGATTCCCGGTAACCGCCTGCCGGTCGCGCCGGAAGACTACGTCGAGATCCTGTCCGCCGCCGCTTCGCCGCGGCTGGGCGACGCCGTATCGGCCTTTCGCCGCGTGCAGGAATCGGCCGTGCAGGAAGAGCGTTGCACTGCGGCAGAGCGCGCCTGGAGCGTACTGGCGCAGGCCGTGGAAGATCCGGAGGCGCTGGCGGACCTGCGCTCCGCGCTGGTGAATTTCTCCGCCGCGACACCGCACGGGATGCGGGATTTGCACGCGTTGCTGGAGCGGCAGCACTACCGTCTGTGCGACTGGCGCAACGCGGGCGACGAAATCAACTGGCGGCGCTTCTTTGAAATCGGCGACCTGATCGGCATGCGGGTGGAGCAGGATGATGTCTTCGAGGCGACGCACGCCACCCTGTTCCGTCTGTACGGCGAAGGCCTGATCGATGGCGTGCGCATCGACCATATCGACGGCCTGGCCGATCCGGCGGCTTATGTCCGGCATCTGCGCCGGCGTTTGCAAGCGCTGCGAGGGAACGCACGGCCTTATATCATCGCCGAGAAAATCCTGGCGGCGGACGAAAACCTGCGCAACAACTGGGGACTGGACGGCACCACCGGCTACGACTTCATGGATCAGGTCAGCAGCGTATTGCATGACGCCGGGGGCGCGGCGGCGCTGGATGCGATCTGGAAGGAATACCGCGCCGACCCCGACGGGTTCGGCTTCGTGGTGCTGGCGACCAGGCGGCGCCTGCTGAGCCAGAATTTCGCCAGCGAATTCAATGCGCTCACTTCCGCGTTGCATGCGCTGGCGCGCTCTGCGGTCGGCACGCGCGATATGTCGCTGATGTCGATACGGCGCTGCATGCTGGAGCTGCTGGCGTATTTTCCGGTCTACCGCACCTATGGCACTCGCGAGGGCTGCGACAAGCGCGACGCCTTCCTGATCCGCACCACGGCCGCACGCATTCGCGACAGCCTGCGCAAGCCGGATCAGGCCACGCTCGACGCGCTCTGCTGCTGGCTGGCGGATTCGCCCCAGCCGGAAGTACAGGATGAACGCCATAGCCAGCTGCATTGGCGCGCGCTGACGCGTTTCCAGCAGTTGACGCCGCCGTTGACGGCCAAATCCACCGAAGACACGGCGTTCTATCGCTACGGCCGGCTGCTCTCGCGCAACGAGGTCGGTTCCGAGCCCGCCCAACTGGCGGTGCCGGTGGAGGATTTTCATCGCAATGTGTTGCGGCGTCAGCGCGATTTTCCTTGCAGCATGCTGGCGACGGCGACCCACGATCACAAACGCGGCGAGGACAGCCGCATGCGGCTGGCGGTGCTGAGCGAAGTGCCGGCGCACTGGCGGCAGACCTTGCAGCGCTGGCGCGCGCTTAACCACGCCGCGCGCGTGCAGACGCCGATCGATGCCGTCGATGAGTTGATGCTGTACCAGACGCTGGTCGGCGTCTGGCCCTTGCAGCAGGCCGAAGAGGCGCGTGCCGTGCAATCCGGCGAATTGCTCAAACGCGTGTCCGGGTGGCAGCGCAAGGCCTTGCGCGAAGCCAAGCGGCGCACCGACTGGAACGCTCCCGATCTTGCCTATGAGTCCCATTGCGAAAGTTTTTTGCAACGCATTCTGCGGCCGGATGCGGACAAGCATTTCTTGCCGGCGCTGCGCAGCTTCGTGCAGGAAATCGCCGCCGCCGGCGTGCTCAACAGTCTGAGCCAGACGATGCTGAGGCTGACCGCTCCCGGCATCCCGGACCTGTATCAGGGCTGCGATCTGTGGGATTTCAGCCTGGTCGATCCCGATAACCGTCGGCCGGTGGACTATGCCTGGCGGCAAGAACTGATGGCGCGCGAACGGGGGCGCGCCATGACGCTGGAAGGCTGGCGCGACGGCGCATGCAAGCAAGAATTGATCAGGACGCTGCTGCATTTTCGCAGCGGCCGCGAAAACTTGCTGACCAGCGCCGACTACATCCCGCTCGCGGTGGCGGGAGAGCTTGACCGGCATTTGCTCGCCTTCGCCCGCAGCACCGGCGACCTCACCGTGGTCGTCTTGTGCAGCCGGCATGCCGCGCGCCTGATCGCGGGCGGCCATTCCGCGCAGTCGCTGCAATCGGCGGTGCCGCTGATCCCGCCGCAGCGCTGGGCCGGCACCCGCGTGCATCTGCCGCCGGCATGGACCGGCGGCCGGTGGCAAAGCATCCTGTCGGGCGCGCAAGGCGCGGTGCGCGAGCAGACCATCGTCGTCGGGGAAGTGCTGCAGACCTTGCCGGTCGATTTGCTGGTGTTGTCGCGCTAGCGTCGGAGGCGGCCTCGCGCTACCGGGGTGAATCAACATCGATTCCTGCAGGAAAATGCATGACGCGCCTATCGCGTCCTGCGGCAGGTCGAGGTCGGTGGCGATGAAGTCGGAGGCCGCCAGCGGCCGGGCAGTGTTTGGCCAGTGATCAATGGTCCAGCGACGCAGTTCGCCGTAGCGGCGAATCAACTCCTCCGCATATTGTTCGCGCGCTTGCGGTTCGTTGGGATGAGCATTCATCGAGATAACTCCCTGGGTGAGCATGGCCTGTTGCCCTGGTGGTCTGTTGCGGGCACATGGGCTTAGCCTAAGCCTTGCGGCGTCACGCCGGCATCAGACAGCGCCTCATAGGTATGTAGGATGCTGCATCCGGCGTGCAAGTAGTGCAAGTACAGACCCTAGTCGCCGGCGGCGAAACCCAGCCGCTGATGCCATTCCAGCAGCGACTCCCGCGGGAATTGTCCAAACTGCTTGTCCTTGCGGCCGGCCTTCACTTCCACCCACGACGCCTTGTAGTCGAGCAGCAGGTGCGTGTATTCGGGCGGCAGCGGCAAGGGCGTATCGATGGCCGAGGCGAAGGGGTGCACCAGATCCGGCCAGGTCGGATCGTACAGCCACAGGGCGCTGCCGCAGCGGCGGCAAAAATGGCGTTGGGCGGTGCTGGTGTGGATGCGTTTTTCGCCTTTGCGTTTGAGGCGCGCGTGATAGACGCTGACGTCGTCGGCGCCCTTGACCTTCAGACTGTGATAATCGCCGCCGAGATTGACGGCATAACCGCCACCGCCCTGCGTCTTGCGGCAGATCGAGCAATAGCAGCGCTGATAAGGATAGGGCGTGTCGCTGTTGAGCGAGAAGGTCACTGCGCCGCAGTGGCAGGAGCCTTTGAGTTTCATGCTTTCCTCGTGCGAAGGTGGGGACAGCTTCAGTTTAGCCTTGGTTTGGTCTCGGTTGCCGCCCATGGAGATCATTGTTTCCTTGATCTTGGCCCTGCCGAAATCCTACAAGCAGCAGCGGCGATGTCCGGTTTCAGCCGGGTAAAGGTGCAGACCCACTTTCGCTAATAAAAATCGCCATGTCGCAGCCCCAATTCCGTCCGCAGTTACGCATGCAGACTGCCAGCCGCTCCGGCACCATGTTCAAGATCCCGGGGCTGACAGCCCTCGGCGTTGCCGGACTGCGCATCTTGCAAATGCATTGTTGACAGGCCCTAGTCCGGCTGTTCTTCCAGCACCAGCTCGAAGCAGATCAGCACCGGATTGCGTCCGCGCGCCAGCATGCCTTCACAGACGTTGCCGCGCGGGTCGATCAATGCGATGTCCAGACGGCAGCGCAGGCCGTCAGCGGTCGGGCGAACCTCGCCGTTGCGCACCAGGATCTCGGTGGCGAGATCTTCCACGACACGTCCGTCTTCAAACTCGGCGCCGATAATACTGCCGACGCTGCCGCGCACCCTGGCGTGGCGGATGCCGTGCGTGCGGCAGACATCTTCAATCGCCATGTTCAGGTCTTCATCGGGACGAATGCGCGCCAGCACCGTGCGCAGGTGGTCGGTCTTGTTGCCGGCTTCGGAATTGACGACGGCAGGGTGGAACAGCGTGAAATTGGTTTCCGGATCGAAGCGCGTTTCCATCGTCGCGTTGTGCAAGCCCCAGGCCTGCGCCTCGGCCGGCTCGGCGACGATGGTCTGGTCCATCAGCATGTGTCCGCCCTGGCGTTTGCCGTCGGCGCCGCGCCAGATGGCGTGGCAATGCACGAACGGCGCGCCGTCGCGGCGGCCGTAGGTCGCGCAGGCCAGTTCGATCACCACGCCACCGGCGACTTCCTGCGGCGCGCTGTAAAACGCCGCGTGCTTGCCGTCATGCGACAGCGCCGGCATCAGGAAATGATGCGGCGACACGCGCAGATTCTCGAACCGCACCGTGGCGCCGCTGATGCCTGCCGCAGCCAGCGGCGCACTGATGGCGTCGCGCAGATTCATCCCGGCCTGCAAGGTAAAGCTGGCAGCGGCGGCATCGCCGGCCAGGCTGACGATGCGAACCGGATCGGGCGATCCGGGATGGCGTGCGCGACGGGCGAAAGGCAAGGGTGCCGGCTGTACTGATGATGCTTGCATGCGTGTCTCCTGGCCGGGCGATGCGTGCTCCCGGATTGCTGGTTGGGTGTCCATGGCCTGCATGGAGCGGATGGGACATGTTAGCGTGGTTTAGGTTTTTTCGTCGGCGAGGTGGGTGGCGACGCTTTCCTCGCCATTGGGTTTTCGGCGCGCCGACCAAATATTTCCATGCGGAATTATTTAGTGCAGTGCGTGCTTTTTCCATCGGCACTGAAGCGGGAAATTTATCCTTCTTATTTCCTTTTCGTATTTTGTTGTCATGCGGAAGTAATACTTGAGTGCAAGAATGCTGCGGCGTCGAGAGTGGTCGACCTATTGGATAACAAGACCGCGCGCACGCCTACCGCCACCAGGGAAAACTCCTCATGACTATCCGTCTGCGCATCACCTTGCTTGTCATTCTCACGTTCATCGCGATCTCCGCCATCGGCGGCTACGCGGTGTTCCAGTCCCGCGGCAGCGCCGTGGAAGTCAAGTCGGTGACCGAAGGCGTGGTGCCCAGCGTGCTGGCGTCGTCGGACCTGGTCGGGCAACTGAAGGATGTGCAACTGGCCGCGATGGTCATGGTGACCGAGACCGACACCAACCTGGTCGGTCAGGAAAACGAAAAACTGGCCGCCAAAAAAGCGGCGCTGGAAAAAGCCCTTGAGTTCCAGGCAAGCCAGGCGGTGAGCCAGGCGCAAAAAGGCCTGATCGAACAAGCCAGGGAAAGCCTCGACAACTATTTCGGCGCCATCGACAACACGGCCAGGTTCAAGCTGGCCGGCAAGGATGCGCTGGCGCAGGCGTCGTTCTTCGGCGGCGTGGTGCAATACCAGGCCGAGCTGGAAGGCGTGGTCGATACCTTGCGCATCGAAAAGAACCGCAGCAAGGACACCGCCATCGCCGCGCTGAATGCGAATCTGGCGTCGACCACGACAACCATTTCCATCGTGACCGCAGTCGCGGTGGTGGCGCTGGCCTTGATCGGTTTCCTGCTGTATCGCCAGATCACCGGCCCGATCAGCCGCATGCAAACCATGATGACCGAGATCGCCGTCAACCAGGACTTCACGCGCCGCCTGCCGGTGGATCGCATGGATGAAGTCGGCCATTCCATCGTCGCCTTCAACGGCATGATCGAGAAGATCCAGGAGGCCTCGGCGCAGGTCAGGCAAAAGACCTCCGACATGCAGGCCATGCTGCAGAACATCCCCCAAGGCATCCTGACCGTGGTCGACGGCAACAAGGTGCATCCGGAATATTCCGCCTTCCTGGAAACCGTATTCGAGACCACCGACATCGCCGGTCGCGACCTGATGGACCTGGTCTTTGCCGATACCACGCTGGGCGCCGACACGCTGTCGCAGATCGAAGCCATCGGCGGCGCCTGCATCGGCGAAGACGTGATGAACTTCGAATTCAACGAACACCTGATGGTCGGCGAAGTCGAGAAGAAGATGGCCGACGGCCGCGTCAAGATCCTTGACCTGAGCTGGTCGCCGATCACCGACGACGCCGATCAGGTGATCCGCCTGATGCTGTGCGTACGCGATGTCACCGAGCTGCGCAAGCTGGCAGCCGAAGCCAATGAACAGAAGAACGAGCTGGAAATCATCGGCGAAATCCTGGCCGTGAGCGCACCGAAGTTCCAGGAGTTCATCGTCACGTCGCGCCGTTTCCTCGACGAGAACGAACAGCTGGTGCATCAGAACCCGGAAGCCACCGCATTCGCCATCGCCAAGCTGTTCCGCAACATGCACACCATCAAGGGCAACGGCCGCACTTACGGTCTGCTGCACCTGAGCAACGTGGTGCACAGCGTCGAAGAGCACTACGACGACCTGCGCCATCCGGAAACCGGCGCCGCCTGGAATCAGGAACATCTGCTGCAGGATCTGGCCAAGGTGCGCGTGGCCATCGACCGCTATGCCCGCATCAACGAAGTCACGCTGGGGCGTCAGGCCGCGCCGGAACAGGCTGCCGCCGTCGAACGCCACATCATGACCATCGACCGCAAGCACATCCTGGAAAGCCTGCACCGCCTGGAAACGGTCAACACGGCCAACCTGCATGAACTGGTAAGCGTGCGCAACGCCGTGCGCAAGACCTTGCGCCTGCTGGGTACTGAATCGATCGACGAAATACTGGCAAGCGTGACCGACTCGCTGCCGGCATTGGCCGCGGAGCTGGGCAAAGCCGCGCCGGTGGTCGACATCGAAGACAACGGCTACGTCATCCATGCGCATTCCTCGGCGCTGCTGAAGAACGTCTTCATGCACCTGATCCGCAACGCCGTCGACCATGGACTGGAAACGCCGGAAGAACGCCTTGCCGCGGGCAAGCGCGAAGCCGGCACGATCCGACTGCAAATGGGCGTGATGGACAACATGCTGCACATGGCGCTGTCGGATGACGGCCGCGGCCTGGCGCTGACGCATATCCGCCGCACCGGCGTCGAGAAGGGCCTGATCAGCGCCGACCAGGTCATGACGGACGCCGAACTGGCGCAACTGATCATGCGTCCGGGATTTTCGACCCGCAGCGAAGTCACCGACGTGTCGGGACGCGGCGTGGGCATGGACGCGGTGCTGGACTTTGTCACCCGTGAACACGGCAGCATCGAAATCCAGTTCCTGGATCAGGCCGAGGGCGCCGACTTCCGTCAATTCCAGGTCAATGTGCTGCTGCCGGAAAACGTCGCCGTGGAAGTCGACGGCATCGACGTGGCTTACCCGGTGCCTGAGCACGATCAGGCTCTGCCCGTCGGCACGCCGGCGGCGGGCAACGATCCGCAGGTCGCGTAGTCGCAGGATCGCCGCTGCGGCAGAAGCCGGTGGTGTCGGTGGTGCAGTTCAGTTGTGTAGTTTCATTGCAAGGATGTGTTTGATGATGGTGAATTCGATTCTGTTTGTCGTGCTGGGAGCGCTGTTGTCCGGCGTGCCGTTGGCCTTGCTGCTCAGGCGGCAGAACAGGCGCATGAAGCGCATGGTCGACCTGGAGCAGGTCGAGGCACTCAAGCGTAACGTCGAGGCGACGCTGCGGGAGCAACAGCAGAACATCGATGCGCATCAGCAAGAACTGGAAGCGCAACGGCGCGACAACGACCTGCGCCTGGTGCATACCCAGCGCGAAACCGAACAGGTCGTCGCCCGGCTCAGCTCGCGCAATTCGGAAAGCATGGCGCGGGTGCTGGAAAACTGCGACGCCTCGCAGGAAACCATCGGCAATCTGCTCGGCCTGATGCGCACCTTCGAGCGCTGGCATGACGACATGAACGTACTGATCACGCACAACCGTGAAATGCATCGCAAGAACGACGAGTTCGCGCTGATCGTCAACCAGGTCATCATCGTCGCCCTCAACGCCTCCATCGAAGCGGCCCGTGCCGGCGCCCATGGTCGCGGCTTTGCGGTGGTGGCCTCGGAAGTGCGCGACCTGGCGCAGCGTGCCGAGAAACTGTCCAAGAGCTACCGCGCCAACCTGTACCAGAACGACCTGATCACCACCACCACCTTCCAGGATCTGCAGGCCGGCGGCAAGATGATCATCGGCGCCATCATCGGCCTCGACCTGATCAACAAGAAAACCAAAGAAGCGCTGGCTGCTTAAGGAACCGGGTACATGCTGAGCCAATCCGCCAAAGACGGCTTCGAGCTGCTGCTGACGCAGTCGCTGAAGAGCAGCCTTGCGCCGTCCGGCGTCGAGGCGCAGATTTCCACGCCGCCGGACATGAGCGACTTCCCGGAAAAGCAGATGGTCGTACTGACGGTGTCATCCTATTTATTTCGGCTGATGGTGATGTTTTACTTTACGCCCAATGCCGCCACGCGCAATCATTTCGCCCGTCTCAACAATATCGACGAGGCCGAGATGAGCGAGCAGAGCTTCATGGACGCCATCGCCGAAAGCGGCAATCTGTGCTGCGGCATCCTCAACCGCGATCTGGGTAATTTCTTTCCGCACATCGGCATGTCGACCCCGAATGTGATCGACAAGAACTGTGCGGCCTATCTGCAAAAACTCAACTGCCAGCATGTCCGGCATTTCGCCGTCGATATGGACGGCTCCCCGCGATTTCACGTGAGCTTGTGCGTGTCGGCCTATGCGGATATCGACTTCAGTGTGTCCGCCGAAGAACTGGGAAGCGATACCGGCGAGCTCGAGCTGTTTTAACTCTTACCCTTATCAAAAGAAAATCTCATGGCACAAATCCTGGTAGTCGATGATTCAAGCACCGTCCGCGCCGAAGTGGGCGATTTCCTCAAGAAGAACGGCCTGGATGTCGCCCTGGCCGTCGACGGCCGCGATGGCCTGACCAAGCTCAAGGGCGATCCGTCCATCAAGCTGGTGGTGTCCGACGTCAACATGCCCAACATGGACGGCCTGACCATGGCCGAGAAAATCCGCAGCGAACTCGGCAACGCCAACGTCAACATCATCATGCTGACCACCGAAAATTCGCCGATCATGAAAGAACGCGGCAAGGCTGCCGGCATCAAGGGCTGGATCGTCAAGCCGTTCAAGGGCGATGCGGTGCTGGCGACGTTCAAGAAACTGGTGGGCGCCTGACGCAGAGGCAGGTCGGCAGCGCGGTAGGGGAGAGGGACGTCATATTGTCCGCCGGCGGCATTCAGGCAAGCGACTTGACGGCGCTTGACGGCGACTCACCGAACAGTTTCTTGTAGTCGCATGAGAATTGGCTGAAATTGCTGAAGCCCCAGGCAGCGGCAATATCGCCGATACGCGCACTATGGGGGACGCCGTCGGCGCGGCCATGCAGCAACTGGCGCCGTACTCCGTTCAGCCGCAATGACCGCAGGTAAGCCATCGGACTGATTCCCTGTATGTCTTCAAAGCAGTATTGCAACGTGCGACGGCTCACATGCAGATGGTCGCACAGCATCGGCACCGTCACCGCCAGATCCTGATTGCTCATCGCATAGTCGCGCGCCTCGTTGACGATGCGGCGGCGGCGGGCCAGGCTGGCGCAGGCTTCGGTTTCTATTTCGCTGGTATCGAGCATCGCCAGCAGCATGCTGATGACATTGCCTTGTTGCATGGCGCGCGCGTTGCCGGCGCTGTCCAGATCGAGCAGCGTCTGGATATGGTGCCGACAGGCATGCAAGGCGGCTTGATCGACATGCAACAGTTCGGCCGATGCCAGTTTTGACCATTCTATTTTGCAGCCGAACCGTTCAGATGCTTCAAGCAGGATATTGCGTTGGATGACGATGCCGAGGATTTCGTGCCGGTCGGGCGTCATCAGTTCAAATTCCCGATGGCCCGGTCGCGTCATGATCATGCCGGCGCCGACCTGGCGACCATTGATGCGCATGCCGCCGACATCGGTTTCGATACCGAACCAGAAAGCATCGGGCCAGACGCAGCAGGATTGGCGTACGGCGAGGCTGCTGCGCTCGCGGAAAATCTGCAGGCCGTAGGCACGCCATTCGTCGAGTATGCCGCAAAACCGTCCGGCGGCGATCTGGTCGTAACGCTGTTCCCAATTGGTCAGGTTGTGCGCGTGTTCGTCCACGTCATGGGCGACAACGGTGCGCATGGCTTCATGGCCGTGCACCGGCGATGGAGCTGATTGTGCAGATGAATGGATGGACTCTGACAAGGGCTTTTCCTGTGATGTAAGGGACAGTGTCTGCGCAACGCCGTGCTGCTGCATGTTTGCCGATTTTCGATAACGCCGTTGTTTTACCCCTTGCTATATTCAATTCAAAGATCGATGACAACGATTACAAGCAAACCCTATGCCTGCCTGGCGTCATCGATTCGTCCCCGATTGGTCTTGTCTCAACAGCATCAATCGCATCCGGTATTGCACAGGAGTATTCATATGGAATCTACGACGTCCGGCCAGCATCAAGACCTCAAGCCGGTTTTGAGCACGTTGCAGCTGTGGGGAATTGCCGTCGGGCTGGTGATTTCGGGAGAGTATTTCGGCTGGAGTTATGGCTGGGCTTCGGCCGGCACGCTTGGCTTTACGGTCACGGCGGTGTTCATTGCCGCGATGTATACGACTTTCATTTTCAGCTTTACCGAATTGACCACGTCGATTCCGCACGCAGGCGGTCCGTTCGCTTACAGCAAGCGCGCTTTCGGTCCGACCGGCGGTTATCTGGCAGGAGCCGCCACGCTGATCGAGTTCGTATTCGCACCGCCGGCGATTGCCTTGGCCATCGGCGCATATCTGAATGTGCAGTTTCCGACGATTGATCCAAAAACCGCGGCGCTTGGCGCTTACCTTGTTTTCATGACGCTCAATATCGTCGGCGTGCAGATCGCGGCGACCTTTGAGTTATGCGTCACGCTGCTCGCCATTTTTGAGTTGCTGGTATTCATGGGCGTGGTGTCGCCGGGATTCTCCATGATCAATTTCACCAAAGGCGGGTGGGCAGGCAAGGATGTGTTCACCTTGGCTTCGGTTCCCGGCATGTTCGCGGCGATACCGTTTGCAATCTGGTTTTTCCTCGCCATCGAAGGCGTGGCGATGGCGGCGGAAGAAGCCAAGGATCCCAAACGGTCGATCCCGATTGCCTACATCACGGGCATTCTGACCCTGGTCGTGCTGGCGATCGGCGTCATGCTGTTTGCCGGCGGCGCCGGAGACTGGACCAAGCTGGCGAATATCAATGATCCGCTGCCGCAAGCGATGAAGCTGATCGTCGGCGCCAACAGCAACTGGCTGCATATGCTGGTATGGCTCGGTCTGTTCGGGCTGGTGGCGTCGTTCCACGGCATTATTCTCGGTTATTCGCGGCAGATCTTCGCACTGGCGCGGGAAGCTTATCTGCCGGCCTATTTCGCTAAAGTGCATCCGCGCTTCAAGACTCCGCACCGTGCCATTCTGGCAGGCGGCGTGGTCGGCATCGCCGCGATTTACAGCGACGAGCTGATCACCATCGGCGGCCAGACGCTGACCGCCAATATCGTCACCATGTCGGTGTTTGGCGCGATCCTGATGTACATCCTGAGCATGTTGAGCCTGTTCAAGTTGCGCCGCGCGGAAGCGGGGCTGGCAAGGCCGTTCCGCGCTCCTTTTTACCCGTTCTTTCCGGCGTTTGCCTTATTTGGCGCGGTGGTGTGCATGGCGACGATGATCTATTACAACTGGCTGATCTTCCTGATTTTTCTGGTTTTCCTGGCGCTCGGTTATGGCTACTTCCTCATGACCGGAGGCCGTCGCGCCAAAGTTTCCGGACTCGCCAAGAGTACGTAGAACGCATCTCACGATTATCAATGAGATGCGTTTTACTGATTCACCGCGGTTTTCCTCTCAACTTTCATTCACCAGACAGAGAATGCACAACATGAACAAGACACAACAAACTGGCGCACCGGCAATTGCGCGACGGGGATTTTTGGGACGTGCGCTGGCTTCCGCCGCAGGCGCGGCGATGGTGGGGGCGCCGTTGGTTGCCCAGGCGAAAACCATCGCCGCACCGGTAGGACTGGACCGGGCCAAATGGTCGCCGCGCAACCGGCAGATGGTTGAACAGATGATTGCCGCCTGCGGCAATACGTCCAGGACGTACAAGAGCGGCAAGCGGCCGTACGCGGTATTCGACTGGGACAACACCAGCATCATGAATGACTGTGAAGAGGCATTGCTGATGCATCAGATCAATACCTTGTCGTTCAAGCTGACGCCATCGGAATTCAGCGCCATCATCCGCCAGAACGTGCCGCCGGGGCCGTTCACGGCTGATTTCAAAAATGCCGCCGGCAAGGTGGTCGACCTCGATTCCATTTGCGCCGATCTCGACGCCGACTACGCATTCCTGCATGCCAATTACAAGGGTTTTGCCGGCAGCAAACCGTTGGAAGAAATCGTCGCGACCGCTGAGTTCCTCGACTTCCGCACCAAGCTGTATTACCTCTACGAAGCCGTCAACGACACCCATGGCGTGAACGTCGGCTATCCCTGGGTGATTTATTTTTTCGCCAACATGACCGTCGCCGAGGTGATGGCGCTGGCCGAGGCATCCAACGATGCGGCCCTGGGCGCGGCGTTGACCAAAGTGAAATACACCAGCCCGGCGGATCGCCCCGGCAAGGCCGGCGTGGTCAGCGTATCGCACTTTCACGGCATCCGCTTATGCACCGAAATCGGCGGCATGATGGATACCTTCCGCGACCATGGAATCGATGTCTATGTCTGTACCGCCTCGCTGGAGGATGTGGTGGCCGTGTTCGCCGCCAATCCGAAATACGGCTACAACGTCTCGCGCGAGAACGTCATCGGCTTGCGCCTGGAACGTGACGGCGCCGTGTTCAAGAATGCCTATCTGAAAAACTGGCCGCTGACCTGGGGGCCGGGCAAGACCGTCGCGATCAAGAGCGAGCTGGTGGCAAGCAAGGGCTACGGCCCGATTTTTGTGGCCGGCGACAGCGATGGCGATTACGATATGCTCAGAGACTTCGCAGATACCCGCTTCGGACTGATCGTCAACCGCATGAAGACCGGCAAGATCGGCGAATTGTCAAAGCTGGCCGCCACGCAGATGAATGCCGCACAGCCGCGCTTCCTGTTGCAGGGACGGCAAGAGTCGACCGGCAATTGGCTGCCGGTCGAAACCAGCATCAAGTATGGCAAGACAACGCCTCTACTGACGGCGTAGTGGGGTCGATATCAGAAGACAATCGCGTCGTCGGCCGGCACGCTGGCGACGCGATGGAGGAAGACAAATCATGTCGGTGCATCAATTCAGTCATACGGTCGGTTCCGTCACGCATCAATTCCGTGATCTGAAGGACTTGATGGCCAAGGCAACGCCGTTGCGCTCCGGCGATATGCTGGCCGGCGTGGCGGCAAGCAATGCCGAGCAACGGGTGGTCGCGCAGATGACATTGGCGGCGTTGCCGCTGCGTGTTTTTCTCAGCGAAGCACTGGTGCCGTATGAAGACGATGAAGTCACCAGGCTGATCCTCGACGAGCACGATGCCGGCGCGTTTGCCGCGATCAGTCATCTGACCGTCGGCGATTTCCGCAACTGGCTGTTGAGCGACGACGTTGACGGCGATACGCTGAGCGCGCTCGCTCCCGGCATCACGCCCGAGATGGCGGCGGCGGTCAGCAAGATCATGCGCAACCAGGATCTGATCCTTGTCGCCAAAAAATGCCGCGTCGTCACGGCCTTCCGCAACACCATCGGCTTGCCGGGACGGCTGTCCACCCGGCTGCAACCGAATCATCCGACCGACGACGCCAGCGGAATCGCCGCCAGCCTGCTGGACGGACTCCTGTACGGCAGCGGCGACGCCGTGTTCGGCATCAATCCCGCCACCGACAATGTACCGCAGGTAATCAGGCTGGTCGCGATGATGGACGAGATCATCGCGCGCTACCAGATCCCCACCCAGTCCTGCGTGCTGACCCATGTGACCAATACGATCGCCGCCATCGGGCGCGGCGCGCCGGTCGACCTGGTGTTCCAGTCGATCGCCGGCACCGAGGCCGCCAACCGCGGTTTCGGCATCGACCTGGCCTTGCTGGCGGAGTCGCGCAGCGCGGCCTTGTCGCTGGGGCGCGGCACGGTGGGAGACAACGTCATGTATTTTGAAACCGGGCAGGGCAGTGCGCTGTCGGCCGGCGCGCACCACGGCATCGACCAGCAAACCTGCGAGGCGCGCGCCTATGCCGTGGCGCGCAAGTTCAAGCCCTTGCTGGTCAACACCGTGGTCGGCTTCATCGGTCCCGAATACCTGTACGACGGCAAGCAGATCATCCGCGCCGGACTGGAGGATCATTTCTGCGCCAAGCTGCTGGGACTGCCGATGGGCTGCGACGTCTGTTACACCAACCATGCCGAGGCCGACCAGAACGACATGGACAATCTGCTGACCTTGCTGGCCACGGCCGGCTGCAATTTCGTGATGGGCATTCCCGGTTCCGACGACATCATGCTGAACTACCAGACCACGTCGTTTCACGATGCACTATACGTTCGGCGGGTGCTGGGTCTCAGGCCGGCGCCGGAATTCGAGGCCTGGCTGCAGCGCATGCAGATCTTCGGCAGCGAGCCGCAGTTTCGCCTCAGCGAAAGCTTGCCGCCGACGTTTCGCGATGCTTTGCAGCGCCTGTCGTGACGATGGCGACTCCCTGAAAACCGCAAGCAGCGAGGCGCACATGACAAGCGACAAATCTCCCGTCATCGACAATCCCTGGCAGACGCTGCGCCAATTCACCGCGGCGCGCATCGCGCTCGGTCGTGCCGGCGTGAGCCTGCCGACGTCGCCGCAACTGGCGTTCCAGCTGGCGCATGCGCAGGCGCGCGACGCCGTGCATCTGGCGCTGGATGCGCAGCAGTTGCGCCGGCAACTGACGGATGCAGGCATTGCAGGATCGGAAGCTTGCCGCATTCTCGACAGCGCCGCCGGCGACCGGCAGACCTATCTGCAGCGGCCCGACCTGGGACGACGGTTGAGCGATATGTCGCGGAGCGAGCTGGCGCCGGCAGGGCAGGCGCAAGGGCAGGAGGAAGGGCGGGGCAGCGATCGTATTTACGATCTCGCCATCGTCATTGCCGACGGCCTGTCGTCGCTGGCGATTGCAAGGCATGCCGTCCCTTTCCTTGCAGCATTGCAACAGCGGACCAGTGGACATGGCTGGAAACAGGCTGCGCCGACCATCGTACGGCAAGGGCGCGTGGCGATCGGCGATGAAGTCGGCAGCCTGCTCGGCGCCAGGTTGGTGGCGGTGCTGATCGGCGAGCGCCCGGGCCTGAGTTCACCCGACAGCATGGGGCTGTATCTGAGCTGGATGCCGCGCGTCGGCATGGCGGACTCGGAGCGCAACTGCATCTCCAACATACGTCCGGCGGGCTTGTCCTATGCGGAAGCCGCCTTCAGACTCGATTACCTGATGCAGGAGGCGAGCCGCCGGCAACTTACCGGCGTCGGCCTCAAGGATGAAAGTGTCGCCGCCGCGGAAATACAGGGCGCGCCGCCGAGGAATTTCCTCCTCGGTTGAGTGCGGTCGGTACCTCGGCAGTGAGCGGCGAGGAAAATCCGCAGCCGACTTCGATCAAAAAAAACGGGTCGGATCATTCGGCTGGCCAGGTGGCCAGTCAATATCCCCCGCATGGAGCTTGAGCGCCTTTGCCGACGCCAGCCGGCTGTCTTGAGATGTGCTTCTGCAACCTTGGCGAGCTGCCGCAAGTCTTGCCGTTCGGGGGAGATGAGGGTGTTGGCGCAGGGCGCGCTTTAAGATTCGTCATGCGATCCGGGTAATTCTGCAAAGCTTGCCTAAACATCCCCCGCGCGCATGATCAAGGTATTGAGAAATGCGCGTGCAGCTTCCGGCAAGGTACGTCCGGACAAGGATTGAATTTCCATTTGCAGCGTATTCATGTCGCGGTCGCGGATCGGCAAGGCCACCAACTGGCCGTTCTGAACCAGCTTACGTATCGGCAGGCCCGCCGAGAATCCCACGCCGTCGCCGGAGAGCACGAATCCCAGCAGGGCGTTGATCGAGTCGCTGCTCAAGGCCGGTTCCAGCAACAGGTTCCTGCGGCTGCAGCAGGCATCGATCAGGCGGCGCATGGTGATGTTCTTTTGCGGCAGCGCCAACGGGTAAGCGGTCAGTTCCGTCAGCACTACCTGCTTGCGTCCGGCCAGAGGATGGCCGGGGCGCATCATGGCGAGAATCGGCGCGCTCTGGGCGTATTCCACCTTGATGTCGCGGTCCGGCGCCATGGTAAATGTCAGGCCGATATCGACCGCGCCTTCGCGGATCGCCTGCGCCACCTCGCCGGCGCTGCCGACCGATAGCTGGAAGCGAATGCCGCCATGCTGGCGCCGGAAGAATTCGATCGCCGTCGGCAAAAAGTCCAGCGCGAAACCTTCGGTGCTGGCCAGCTTCACCTCGCCGCGCCGCAAGCCTTTCAACGCCAGCAACTCATTGCCGATGCGCTCGGTTTCCAGTTGCGCGCGCAAGGCGTGCGCGGCCAGCAACTCCCCCGCGGCATTCGGTTTCATGCCGCGCGACACGCGCTCGAACAAGGGCGTATCCAGTTCATCTTCCAGCCGGGCAATTTGGCGGCTGATGGCCGAAGACGCCACGTTCAGCGTCAGCGCCGCTTCGGTGATCGAACCCCGGTGCACCACTTCCAGAAAGTAGCGCACGGCGGTCTCTTGCAGGATACGGGTATTGGTCATGCGGCCATTTTAGGAGTGCTTTGCCGAATCGGCAATCAATTATTCGAAACTTTGTTCTTGTAGCAAACCAGTGGCAATCGTAGGATGGACTCCATGCTGCATGCCGGTGTTGTCGCGACAGTCTGCGCGACCATGCCCTTGGCGTCAGCGAGCCAATTCCATCTGTGAAGGAAACCGAGCATGAAGGCAGCGACAGAAACGGGCAAATACAAGTATGTGGTGCTGGCCTTGCTGTATCTGGGCTGGTGCGTTTCTTATATCGACCGCGCTGCGATCACCTTTGCGGCGACCTATATTGCCGGCGAATTTCAGCTCAAGCCTTCCGACCTGGGAATCTTGCTGAGCAGCTTCTTCCTCGGTTATTCGCTGCTGCAGTTGCCGGGAGGCTGGCTCGCCGACCGTTTCGGATCGCGTCCGGTGATCGTGATCTCGATCCTGATGTGGTCGGTGTTTACCGCCTTTACCGGCCTGGCGTGGTCGATCTCCAGTCTGGTCGTCATCCGTTTCGTGTTCGGTCTCGGCGAAGGCGCATTTCCCGCCGCCAGCGTCAAAGGGGTGGCGGAAACCTTCGGCAAGGAAGAGCGCCCCAAGATGTCGTCGCTGCTGATGTCGTCCAACTACGTCGGCAGCATGCTGGCGCCGCTGATCATTGCCCCGATGATCATCCAGTTCGGCTGGCGCAACGTATTCCACTACATCGGCATCGCCGGCCTGGTGTTTGCGCTGGTGTACTGGTTCGTGGTGAAGCCGGTCAGGGCGATCAAGGGCGACGCTGCGCCCGACGCGGAAAAGAAGGCCATCAACAAGGAGGCTTTCCGCGCTTTGCTGAAGACGCCGCTGATGTGGCAGATCGTGGCGGTCTGGTTCGGCCTGAGCATCGTCAACAAGGGACTGGATTCCTGGATGCCGACTTACCTCATGACCCAACGCGGCCTGAACCTGAAATCGGTCGGCTTGCTGTTGCCCTTGCCCTATGTGCTGGCCGGCATCGCCACTGCCATCGGCGGCTGGGTGATGATACGGTTTTTCGACGGGCGCGAACGCTATCTGCTGATCGGCAGCTCGATATTGACGGCGATCTTCGTGTATTGCATGTACACCTCCAACAGCATCGCCGCCCTGATCACGTATCAGTGCATCGCCTATTTCTTCAAGTCCTTCGTCCTGGCTACCTGCATCGCACTGCCGACCAAGATGCTGCCCGCCAACCTGATCGGCACCAGCATCGGCATGGTCAACCTGGGCGGTCAGTCGGCCGGTTTCATTTCACCGCTGGTGATCGGCTTCCTGGTCAGCGCCTTCAGCAACTACGACTACGCGTTTGGTTTCCTGATTGCCGCCGCCTGCTTCTCGGTGCTGGTCAGCCTGTTCATCCGCACCCTGAAATCATCTGCCTACACTCAGCACGCCTAGCATGCCTGATCACATCCAGCCATCTCGAGAATACTTATGTCCGACCACAGCATTGTTGAAAAAAGCGCAGTCACCCTGCGCGCATTGATCGGCGCGAAGCAGCTTTCCCCGGTGGAGTTGCTGGACGCCTGCATCGCCCGCATCGAAGATCTCAATCCCCGCATCAACGCCGTGACCGCGACCTGTTTCGAGCGCGCCCGCGGGGAGGCCAGACGCGCGGAGCAGGCGGTCATGGCAGGCGCGCCGCTGGGCCTGCTGCATGGCTTGCCGATCGGCATCAAGGATCTGGAGGAAACCGAAGGATTGCTGACCACCTATGGTTCGGCGCTTTACCGCAGCAATATTCCCGCGCGCGACAATGTGCTGGTGGCGCGGCTGCGCGCGGCCGGCGCCATCGTCGCCGGCAAGACCAACGTCCCCGAAATGGGGGCCGGCGCCAACAGCCGCAATACGGTATGGGGCGCAACCGGCAATCCTTTTAATCCGCTGCTCAATGCGGGCGGTTCCTCGGGCGGTTCGGCGGCAGCGCTGGCAACCGATCTGCTGCCGCTATGCAGCGGTTCCGATACCGGCGGATCCTTGCGCATTCCGGCGGCCAAATGCGGCGTGGTCGGCTTTCGTCCGTCGCCCGGCCTGGTCCCGAGCGAACGCAAGTTGCTGGGCTGGACGCCGATCTCCGTCGTCGGGCCGATGGGACGCGACGTCGCCGATACCGTGCTGCAATTGCGCGCAACGGCGGGCATGGATTTCACCGATCCCCTGAGCTATTCGCTGGGCCAAGATCCTTTTGCGACCTTGCCGGACATCGACCTGTCGCAACTGCGCATCGGCTATACCGAAGACTTCGGCGTCTGCGATGTCGACAACGACATTCGCCAGGTCTTCCGCAACAAGATCGCCGCCATCCGTCCCTACGTCAAAGTCTGCGAACAGATCAATGTCGACATGAGCGAGGCGCATCGCTGCTTCGACGTCATCCGTGCCGAGAGTTTCGTCGCCGGCTTTGACGCTGCGTATCGCCGCGATCCATCCTCGCTGGGACCGAATACGCGCGCCAATTATGAATTGGGCGCCGCCATGACGCTGGCCGACAGCGCTTGGGCGCAAGCCGGGCAGACACGCATCTTCCGCCGTTTTCAGGCGCAGTTCGCCGACTTCGACCTGATCCTGTCGCCGACCACGCCGGTCTCGCCCTTCCCGTGGAGCGAGCTGTTCCTGAAACAGATCAACGGCATCGAGCTGGAAAATTACTACCGCTGGCTGGCGCTGACCTATGTGGTGACGCTGGCGACCAATCCGTCCATCTCGCTGCCTTGCGGCGTGGACCACAAGCAAATGCCGTTCGGCCTGCAAGTGACGGGCGCTTTCCGCGCCGACGGCCGGCTTCTGGGATGCGCGGCGGCACTGGAACGTTTGTTCGACGGCAGCGACGAATTGCGCCGCCCGCGGCCGGACCTGCAGCAACTCCGGCGCAGCGAGGTCGACCTCACATCCATCGTGACCCATCCGCCGCGGCAGTCGGGCGGACCAGCAGACAGCGCCGGCGCTCCCGCGGTCTGAACATCAGTTTCAGAACGCCGGCGCGGCTTGATCGGCGCATTTGCAACACGCAGTCTTGCATTTTTCAAACAGAGAAAATCATCATGAGCACCATCGCACGCATCAATACCAACACGCGCATGAGCCAGGTCGTCATGGCCAACGGCTTCGCCTTTGTCTCCGGCCAGGTGCCGGATCACGCCGGCAGCGACATTGCACAGCAAACGCTGGAAGTGCTGGCGAAAGTGGATGCCTTGCTGCGCACGCAAGACATCAGGCGTGAACAGATCGTCAGCGCCAACGTCTGGCTCAGCAGCCCGGCGCATTTCGGCGCATTCAATGCGATCTGGGATCAATGGATTCCCTCCGGCCATGCGCCGGCGCGCGCATGCGTCCAGGCGCTGCTGATGCTGCCGGGGCTCGATGTCGAAGTCGCGGTGATCGCCGCACTCTGAAGTTTGCGGCACACGGGGACTATTTTTCAACATGAGCGACATGGCCGCCAGGCATGCCGTCAACGCGGCCAAGGATGCGCCGGTTCCGCATTCCTTCTTCGAAGATCTGGTGGCGGTGCTGGCAGGCACTCTGCTGATCTCATTCGGCCTGGCGCTGTACGGGCAAGTCGGCATTCTGACCGGCGGCACGGCGGGCATGTCATTTCTGCTGCACTATGCTACCGACCATTCCTTCGGCGCGATTTTCTTCGTGCTGAACCTGCCGTTCTATGCCTTGTCCTTGCGCCGCATGGGATGGAACTTTACCTTGCGCACCTTCGCCGGCGTAGCGCTGATTGCGATATTTTCAGAATGGCATGCGCGCCTGCTGCTCTCGGACGCCGGTCACGCACTCGCGACGCTCAATCCCTTCTATGTCGCCGTCATTGGCGGCCTGATCATGGGCGTCGGCTTCATTGCGCTGTTCCGCCATCGCACCAGCCTCGGCGGCGTCAATATCGTCGCCCTGTATTTGCAGGATCGCTACGGCATGCGTGCCGGCTGGGTATTGATGGGCGTCGACCTTTGCATCGTATTGTGCGCCTTGTTGCTGGTGTCGTCTGAAAGGGTGGCGGCATCGGTAGTGGGCGCGGTCACGATCAATCTGTTGATCGCCATGAATCACCGACCCGGGCGTTACACCGGAAATTGACACGGCAAGCGATTCGGCGACTGAGCCGGCTTTTATCCAGAAGGAATCTATTATGCAAGATCATCCGTCCTCTTCCTCCGGCGCCGCGGCGCAAGCGGATTTCCTGATCATCGGCGCGGGCATTGCCGGCGCATCCATCGCCTACTGGCTGGCGCCGCATGCCAGCGTCATCGTGCTGGAACGCGAAACCCAGCCCGGCTATCACAGCACCGGCCGTTCCGCGGCGCTCTACATGGAAAGCTACGGTCCGCCGCAAGTGCGCGCCTTGACTTGCGCCAGTCGCGCGTTCTTCGACCATCCGCCGCCAGGTTTTACGGAACATCCGTTGCTGACGCCACGCGGCGCGCTCTTCATCGCCCGGCCCGATCAGCTGGACCAACTCGACGCCCATGAAGCGATCGTGCGGTCGGTATCGGACAAGGTGCAGCGATTGAACGCCGACCAGGCATGCGCCCGCGTACCGGTGCTCCGGCGCGAAGAAATCGGCGGCGCAATCTACGAGGAAGATGCGTCCGACATCGACGTGCACGGCTTGCACCAAGGTTTCTTGCGTGGCGCGCGCGCCGCCGGCGCGCGGGTCGTCTGCGATGCCGGCGTGCTTGCCCTGGCTTACGCAGATGATCAATGGCAGGTATCGACCTCGCAAGGAACATTCCGCGCGCCGGTGGTGATCAATGCCGCCGGAGCATGGGCTGACGTGATCGGAAAAATGGCCGGTGCGAAACCAATCGGGCTGGTGCCAAAACGCCGTTCGGCGTTTACCTTTGCCGTCGATGCCGCGCATGACAGCGCCGCCTGGCCGATGTTCATGCGCGTCGACGAATCCTTTTACGTCAAGCCGGACGCGGGGCTGCTGTTGGGATCGCCGGCCAATGCCGACCCGGTCGAACCGCACGACGTTCAGGCGGAAGAGCTGGATATCGCCATCGCCATCGATCAGATCCAGAACGCAACGACGCTCGCCATTCGCCGCCCGTCGCACGTCTGGGCCGGCTTGCGTTCTTTTGTCGACGACGGCAGTTTCGTCGGCGGCTTCGATGATGGGCTGAAGGGTTTTTTCTGGGCCGCGGGGCAGGGAGGTTATGGCATCCAGACCGCGCCGGCGGCAGGAGAAACCTATGCCGCGCTGGCACGCGGTCTTCCCGTGCCGGCGCCTATCGCAAGCTTCGGCGTCACGGCAGAGGCCTTGAGCCGCGATCGCATCCGCTAAGGGAAACGGCCGGCCTGGCAGTGGTTTGCCGTATCGGCAATCATCTATTCTCAATATTGATATGGCTGGCACGTGCAGAGACTTCTAGAATCCGGAGTGGCTTTGAAGCGACGAGGGTGATCGTCATCAAGGTATTTTTCCGGGGCAGGATTAAAGCATGTCCTGTTTCTCGTGGCGTTACATAAAGCTGGTCTTGATTACGGAATACTTCATGTTCAGAAATATAAAAATAGGTCCGCGACTAGGGGGTGGTTTTTCTGTCGTGCTGGTATTTTCGATGCTGGTCGCGGGTATCGGTATTTTGCGTTTGAAAACGGTGACGGAAGAGACCCGTTCCATGATGGACCAGCCATTGCGTTCGGAACGGCTCGTCTCCGAATGGAATACCTTGCTGCTCAATGCGATTCAACGCACGACTTCCGTCGTAAAAAGCAAGGATTCCGAGCTGGACGCCTTCTTGTCGAAGGAGGCGGCGCAGTCCAGCAAGGCTTCTGCAGATACTCTGGCGCAAGTGGAGAAACTGCTTTCCACTGACGATGAACGTCGGTTGTTCAAGGACATCAACGACTATCGCAAGAAGTTTTTGACAGTCAGGGACAGCATTTACAAACTGAAGAAGGACGGCAATGCCGACGAGATCGCGCGCATTTTCGACGCCGAATATCTTCCCGTGGCCAAGGCGACCCAGGATGCCATGCGCAAGCTCCTGGACTTCGAGCGCGACAGAATCGATTCCATCGCCCAGCATGTCGAAAATACGGCAGAAAACAGCCGGCAGCTGATTCTTGTATTCGAAGCAGTCATTCTGTTGGCGGGGATCTCCTTTTCGATCATGCTGACCAGGAGCATCACGCGTCCGATTGACCTGGCTTTGAAAATTTCCAAGCAGGTTTCTTCCGGGGATTTGACCTCAACGGCGACAATCGTCAGCAAGGACGAAGTGGGCGAACTCGTCATGTCGCTGCAGAAAATGAGCGAACAATTGCACGTCATCGTCTCGAATGTGCGCAACGGCGCCGACAGCATCGCCATTGCATCCGGGGAAATCGCATCGGGAAACCTGGATCTTTCGTCGCGCACCGAGGAACAGGCCGGCGCGTTGGAAGAAACTGCCGCCTCCGTCGAGCAATTGACTTCGAGCGTCGGCAAGAATGCGGAGAATTCCGGCAAGGCGCACCAACTTGTCACGTCTGCCGCCGACGTGGTCGGCGAAGGCGGCGACGTCATGTCCCAACTGATACAAACGATGAATACGATCAATGACTCGTCCCGGAAGATCGTCGACATCATCAGCGTCATCGACGGCATCGCTTTTCAGACCAATATTCTTGCGCTGAATGCCGCGGTCGAGGCTGCCCGCGCGGGGGAGCAGGGACGAGGTTTTGCCGTGGTTGCCTCTGAAGTTCGCGGACTGGCCCAGCGTTCCGCAACTGCGGCGAAAGAAATCAAGATCCTCATCAATGAATCGGTGGAGAAGGTCGCCTCGGGCAGCAAACTGGTGGAGCAGGCCGGCGCGACCATGGACAAAGTCGTCGGCAGCGTCCAAAGCGCAAACAAGCTGGTCAGGGAAATCAATTCAGCCAGCCAGGAACAGGCCGACGGCATCAAACAGGTCAATCAGGCGATCTCCCAGATGGACGGCGTAACGCAGCAAAACGCGGCGCTGGTTGAAGAGGCTGCCGCCGCGGCCCATTCATTGGAGGATCAGGCAAAGAAATTGAAGCAGTTGGTGAGCGTGTTCAAATTGACTTCTTAAAACCGTCGGCAGCCAAACTGCGACCTGCGATCGCGATGTCGCCGCCGGCGGCAAATACCTCTTCCAAACTCCCGGATCTATGGCGAGTGATCGTTTCAAGCCTTGCCTCTCTGCCGGCTTCAAAGGGAATTTACGAAATATGGCGGGTGCGGGCTGGGAGCCTTCATCCGGGGGAATGCCATTGATTGGCTTTACGACGGCACAGCAAGGCCGTCAACGCATGCAGGAATAGATCCCCGTCGTTGTCAAGGCGGTGCATAGGAAAAGCAAAGAGTCCGATTGCACTTGCCGGCCCGCCCCGAAACGATGGATTTCCGGCTGCGGAGATAGTGGATATACTAGTGCAAAATCATTCAAGAATTTCCAGAGCAGTCAAGCATTGTCAAAAAAACAATGTCCTCTATCGTTTGGCGCTTGCTTGAGAGCGGTTGGTCGAGAATAACCAGAAAATTATAAAGCTCGTACAGAGAAGATTTCATCGCATTGTATTGACGGTTTTCGCTTCACCCGGCATGGCCGCCGATGGCGGGATGCCGGCGCGCGCCGAGACATGATCCATGCCCGGCAAAGGGAAATGGATGCTGCAAAATTTCCGTGTTCGCTATGCCGGAGACTTCGATGCATATGAAAGGAAGCATGCTTTTTTCGAGGATCAGCAATTGGCCATTGAAATTGAAAATGGCCGCTCTTCTCGTACTGGCTTCTTTCTTGCCGCTCCTGGCCGCCGCACTGCTCGACCAGCACGAAATGCGCGAGAAGCTGATTGCGAATGCCGCGGCGTTGCTGGCGGCACGCGGCGATCAACTGGCCGGCAGCCTGGATGCCGTGCATCGGGATTACCAGCGCAACGCCGGCAGGCTGGCGCAAGTACCCAGGGTGACGGCGTTTTGCCAGGCGTCGCCGCGCGAGCGCGAAGAACTCCAGTCCGGGATGCTGGCCGCGCTCAAGGTGCAGCCGGTCAGCGATGCCCATATCAGGGCTGCGGCGATTATCGATCCGGTCGGCGCCGTGCTGATCGCGAGCGAGCCGCGTCTTTCCGGCGTGCGGCTGGGATATCGCAGTTTCGTGCGCGACGCCATGGCGGGGCAAGCCGTGATCTCGGAAATCCACGATGCAGAACCGGAGCTGGGCGGAGAACCGGCTTTCGTCTATCTTGCGCCGGTATCGGGAGCGGATGGCAAGCCGCTTTGCATGATTGGCTTATGGGTGTCGGCGAGCGCAGTCTGGGAGGTTGCGCAAAGCATGAACGGCCTGGCGGGAGAACGCAGTTTCGCCGTGATCTTCGACCGTGAAGGCATCCGTGTCGGCCATTCCTACAGCAAGGATATTGTGTTCCATCCTGCAGCGCCCCTGAGTTCCGCGGTCGTCGAATCCATGGTCGCCGAACGCCGCTTCGGCGCCAGGACGCGTGAACTGCTGACCGACGTGCGCGCGTTCCCGGAACAATTCGACCGCGCCCGCGCAGCGGCGCCCGAGAGGGGAATGTTCCGTGGTTTTGCGCCGGTCAACGGCGAATGGAATTACGGCGTCGCGCGCCGTTTGCAGACGGTGCCGGGCACGGTCTTTTACATGATGCCGGAGAAAAACCTGAGCGCGCAGATCAATGCCATGCTCGTTCGCCAGGCAGCGCTTGCCGGACTCATCATCCTTGCCGCGATGGCCGTGGGCATGCTGTTCGCGGCTTCCATCGTGCAGCCGATCCGGGCCCTGGCCGGCACGGCCGCCGTGCTGGCCAGCGGCGACCTGACGGCGCGCGTTCCGGTGCGCGGCAGCGACGAACTCGGCCAGCTCGGGCAAAGTTTCAATACCATGGCGGAACATCTCGGGGCCCAGGCCGCATCGCTTGAGCGAGCGCGCGACGATCTCGAGGTCAAAGTGCAAAAACGTACGGAAGAACTGGCCCGATCGACCGTGGCGCTGGAGACTGAAATCGCGGAGCGCAAAGGAGCGCAGCGCAAGCTCAATGCCCAGGTCGAGCGCCTGAACCTGCTGCATCAGATTACCCGGGCGATCGGCGAGCGCCAGGATTTGCGCAGCATTTTCCAGGTAGCGGTGCGCAGCGTCGAAGAACACCTGCCCACGGATTTTGCCTGCATCTGCCTGTACGATTCGGCGGTCAACGCCATTTCCATCACCTGCGTCGGCATGGCGAGCGCCGAACTCGCGATGCAATTGACCATGGGCGAGGGGGCCAGCGTGCAAGTGGACGAGAACGGTTTGTCGCGTTGCGTGCGCGGCCAGCTCATTTACGAACCCGACATCGCCGGTTCGCCTTTTCCCTTCCCCGCGCGCCTGCACGGCGGCGGCTTGCGCTCCCTGGTGCTGGCGCCGCTGCTGGTGGAGCGCCAGGTATTCGGGGTGTTGATCTGCGCGCGTCGCGCTGCGGAGAGTTTTAGCAGCGGCGAATGCGAATTTCTGCGCCAGCTCAGCGAACATGTCGCCCTGGCTGCGCACCAGGCGCAAATCTACCTTGCGCTCCAGCAGGCCTATGACGATTTGCGGCAGACCCAGCAGGTGGTCATGCAACAGGAACGCTTGCGCGCATTGGGGCAGATGGCCAGCGGCATTGCCCACGACATCAACAATGCCATCTCCCCGGCGGCCCTGTACGCGGAATCCTTGCTGGCGCGGGAGCCCAACCTGAGCGAGCGCGCACGCACTTATCTCGAGACCATCCAGCGCGCCATCGAAGACGTCAGTCATACCGTCGCGCGCATGCGCGAATTTTACCGGCCGCAGGAAATGCAACCGGGCTTCACCTCGGTCGACCTGAACCGGATGCTGGAGCAGGTGATTGAATTGAGCCGGGTGCGCTGGAGCGACATGCCGCTCCAGCGAGGAGACGTGATCGAACTGAACATGCAGCTCGATGCCGGCCTGCCTGGCATCCGGGGCAGCGAAAGCGAGATCCGCGAGGCGCTGACCAACCTCGTGTTCAATGCCATCGACGCCATGCCGGACGGCGGGACGCTCACCGTGCGCAGCTTCCGGTGCGACACGTTGCCGGCAACGATAGGGCAAGACGCGCGGCGGGTCGCGATCGAGGTGAGCGATACCGGCATCGGCATGGATGAAGCGACCCGGCAACGCTGCCTGGAACCGTTTTTCACCACCAAGGGAGAGCGCGGCACCGGCCTGGGCCTGGCCATGGTCTACGGCGTGGCCAAGCGGCATGGCGCCGAGATTGAAATCGACAGTGCAAAGGGGGCGGGCACCACCGTGCGCCTGCTGTTTTCCGCAGCCGCTGCCCAGGACTCGGCGGCGGCCGGGGTCACGTACGCGCCGCCGCACAACCTTTCTCTGCTCGTGATCGACGATGATCCGCTGCTGCTCAAGTCGCTGCGGGATATCCTGGAAAGCGACGGTCATCGCGTCAATGCAGTCAATGGCGGCCGTGCCGGCATCGAGGCATTCCATGCGGCATTGGCAGGCGGCGCGCCGTATTCCGCCGTCATTACCGACCTCGGCATGCCCACGGTCGACGGCCGCAAGGTTGCCAGGGAGGTGAAGGCCGCCTCGCCGCTGACGCCGGTGATCATGCTCACCGGCTGGGGGCAACGGCTGGTAGCCGACGGCGAGGTGCCGGCCCATGTCGACTGCATGCTGAACAAGCCGCCCAAGCTGGCCGACCTGCGTCTTGCGCTGGCGCAGCATTGTCAACCGATCTCCACCTGAGCGCAACCGGGAAACCCAACATGCAACCTATCTCTGCTTCGTCGCCCGCCGCATCGGATGGAGACGCTTCCGCCATCGGAGGCAAGCCCGGCATGGTACGCATCATCGTGGTTGACGACGAGGTCGCGCAGATGCGCGCATTGTGCGACACCTTGCGCGACCATGATTACGAGGTGACGGGATACACCGCTGCCGAGCAGGTCCTGGCGGCCTTGCAGGACAAGCGATTCGATCTGCTGCTGACCGACCTGATGATGCCGGGGATGGATGGCATCGCGCTGTTGCAGGCCGCGCACCGGATCGATCCCGATCTCGTCGCCATCATCATGACCGGCGAAGGATCGATCACCAGCGCAGTGGCGGCGATGAAATCCGGCGCGCTGGATTACATCCTCAAGCCCTTCAAGCTTTCTGTGGTTCTGCCGGTGCTGGAGCGGGCCCTCGCCATACGGAATCTGCGCATGAAGAATGCCATCCTGGAAGAGCGGGAGCGCAAGCATACGCTGGAACTCGAAGCGGCGCTCAAGGACCTGGAATCTTTTTCGTACTCCGTTTCGCACGATCTGCGCGCGCCGTTGCGGATTGCCGGATCCTATCTGGCGATACTGACCGAGGATTTCTCCGGGCAACTGCCCACCGAGGCGAGTCGGCTGCTTGGCGTGGCCCAGCACAACATCGCGCAAATGGGGCAATTGGTTGAAGACTTGTTGCGCCTGGCGCGGCTGGGGCAGCAACCGCTGACGAAACGCCCGATGAGCATGGCGGCGCTGGCGCAGGAAGTGCTGGCTGAGCTGCTTGCCGCAACGCCGGAACGCGAGGTCGACATCGACATGGGGGAGTTGCCTGCTTGCATCGGCGACCCAGGCTTGTTGCGGCAGGTCTATTCCAATTTGCTGTCGAATGCCTTGAAATTCACCCGCAACCGCGACCGGCCGCGCGTAGAAATCGGCGCTTATCCGGAAAGCGGACATACGGTGTATTTTGTGCGCGACAACGGCGCCGGATTCGACATGCGCTACGCGGTCAAGCTATTCGGCGCGTTTCAGCGCTTGCACAGATCGAGCGATTTCGAGGGCACCGGCATCGGTTTATCCATCGCGCACAAGATCGTCGAACGCCATGGCGGGCGCATCTGGGCCGAAAGCGAAACCGACCGGGGCGCCATTTTCTATTTCAGCTTGCCGGAATCCGCTTAAAGCGCTCCCGCAATGGGTAAATGGATACTCAGTATGTGATGTCCGAGCGGAAAGCCACTGTGCAAAAACACACCTGTTGAGCAACTTTCAACTTTTTCATGCGAAAGTTAAACCTATTTTCCATGCCGGGAGTATTGGACGGCGTTGTTTGTAATATATTTGGATTAATTATTCATATAAGCAGTTCAAACCTCATCCACGCCGATGAGGCGATTTAAAAACGGCGATTACTTTAACAACAAGAATTTAAAAATCGTTTCTGCGAATAAATTTGGCGCAATCATCAGGCCAAGCGATGGTTTCCCCGGGGGGCATATGTCCGAATTCGTCTCGTCTCTGCGTATCATGGTCGTGGACGACCAGATCACACATCTCAATGCGTTGTGCGACATATTGGGACAGCATGATTTTGACGCGACCGGCTGTCCGACCGGCGAAGCGGCGCTTGCCCGGCTTCGGGAGGGTTCCTTTGATCTGCTGCTGACCGATCTGGCCATGCCCGGCATCGGCGGCCTGGCCCTGATAGAAGCGGCTCGCGCGCTCGATCCTTGCATCGCTTGCATCATCATGACCGGGGAGGGCACGGTCGATACGGCGGTCAAGGCGATGAAAATAGGCGCACTTGATTACATCATCAAACCGTTCAAGGCGGCCACCTTGCTGCCCATACTGAAGCGGGCCATCGAGTTCCGTGAGTTGCGGCTGCGGGATGCCACGTCGGGCGCCATGCCGTCCGGCGCCGATAGCGAATAATGCCGGGAGGCGCCATGAAACGTCCGGGCCGCAAAGCCATGCTGTTGTCGATCGTCGTCGTCCTCGTTGCCGGTATCGGCTTATGGCTGGGGCTGCGTCCGGCAGACGGGCCGCCGCCGGCGACCGAATCCATCACCATTGCGACCAACACCGACTATCTGGGCGCCTGCCCGGTCATGGCGGCGCAAAGCCAGGGCTATTTTGCCGAGCACCAGTTGCGCGTACAGTTGCAGCCGTACAGCAGCGGCAAGCAAGCCCTGAGCGCGGTCTTGTCGAACACGGCGGATATGGCGACGGTCGCCGACATCCCGATCATGTTTGCCGCGCTGAACGGCACGCCGGTCCAAGTGTTCGGCACCATTTTCCGTACCGGACAGGACCATGGGCTGGTGGCGCGGCGCGATCGCGGCATCCACCAGGGCAGCGATCTCAAAGGCAAGCGCATCGGCGTCACGCTGACCACCTCGGGACACTTCGCGCTGGATGTGTTCCTCAATCGCCAGCGTCTCGACACCCGCGACGTGCAGTTGCTGAATTATCCTCCCGATGGCCTGCTGCAAGCGCTCGTCAGCGGTGAAGTCGACGCCGTCAGCGGCTGGGATCCGTTTCTAAGCCTCATCCAGGAGCGGCTGGGGGCGGTTGCCCTGCGCTTCTCGGGGCAGGATAGCTACGAAAGCATTTACAACATGGTGGCGCCAACGCTGTACCTGCGACAGCATCCGCAAACCGTGATACGGCTGCTGCAGGCGCTGGAGCAGGGCGAACGCTTTTGTCGCGAGCAGCCGGCCGCGGCCGCCGCCTTTTTGTCCCGGCTCACGCCCGAGGGCAAGGCGACGCTGCTGGCCGGATGGTCGTCGCATCATTTCGGCCTCGAGCTCGATCAGAGTCTGTTGCTGGTGCTGGAAGACCAGTCGCGCTGGGCGATCAGGCGCGGGTTGAGCAACGCGCGCGCGGTGCCCAATTTCCTCGACTATGTCTACCTGGATGGGATGAAGGCTGTCAATCCCGCTGAGGTGACGATCATCTATTAGGAGCCGCGCGTGAAAATCTCCACCCGCCTCAAGCTCGCGCAGTTGATTTGCATCGTCCTGCTGGCGGTGATGGCGCTTATCTTTACCCGCACTACGCTGCAGATGCGCCACGAAGTCGCGAAGGCGGAAGCCACCGTCCAGGTGCTGCGGGCGGTGTCCGGACTGCGCTATTTGTCGCTGGAATATGTACTGCACCACGAGAACCGCAGCCGTTTGCAATGGCAGCAGCGACGGCAGTCGCTGCAGGAGCTGATCGCCGGCAACGGCAGCTTCGACGCCGACGACGAACTGGCCCTGCTGAACGACCTGCGCCAGCGCCTCCAGTCGATCGGCAGCCTGTTCAATGAATTGCAGGGACTGCAGACGGAACTGCAGCAGACACCGGAGCGGCGCGAAATCCTGCAGGAACTGGAGGCGCGCCTCACCGGACTGATCATGAACCGCGCCCAAAGCATGATCTCCTCTGCCGATGATCTGGCGCGGCTCAGCCGCGCAAACATCCTGGTTGCGCAAAACAATTTGCTGATCGCAGGCGCCGCGCTTGGCGGACTGATCCTGATCGTGGTGCTGGGCGCGATGGGCCTGACCATCCACAGCGTGACGGCGCCGCTGTCGCGTCTGCACAAGGCTACCGAAGTGGTGGGGAGCGGCAGCCTGGACTTTGCGCTCGATCTGCGCGCCGACGATGAAATCGGCAGCCTGGCGCGCTCGTTCGACCACATGGTCGAGCGGCTGCGGCAAACCACCGTCTCGCGCAATGAATTGCAGCAGGCCAACCAGGCGCTGCAGGCGGAAGTGGCGGAACGGCAGGCGGCGGAAGGCAAGGTGGTGGCCCAGCTGGCGCGCATGAGCCTGCTGCACCAGATCACCCGTTCGATCGGTGAGCGGCAGGATTTGCGCAGCATTTTCCAGGTGGTCATTCGCAGCCTGGAAGACCAGCTGCCGGTCGACTTCGGCGCCATCTGCCTCTACGACAACGGCGAACTGGTGGTCAGCGGCGTCGGCGTGCGCAGCTACGATCTGTCGATGGCGCTGGCCATGGGCGAGGCGGCGCATATTGCGATCGACCAGAACGGCCTGTCGCGTTGCGTGGCCGGCCAGCTGGTGTATGAGCCGGACATCGGCGCGGTCGGTTTCCCGTTCCCGCAGCGGCTGGCCAAGGCCGGCCTGGCGTCGATGGTGCTGGCGCCCTTGCTGGCGGAGAACACCGTGTTCGGCGTGCTGATCGTGGCGCGCCGCCGGAAGCACGATTTTTCCAGCACCGATTGCGAATTCCTGCGTCAACTGAGCGAGCACGTGGCGCTGGCCGCCAACCAGGCCAAGCTGTATGCGACGCTGCAGCAAGCCTACGACGACCTGCATCAGAGTCAGGCCCAGGTGACCAAGCAAGAGCGACTGCGCGCGCTCGGCCAGATGGCCAGCGGCATTGCCCACGACATCAACAACGCCATCGCGCCGATCGGCCTGTACGCCGAGCTGCTGCTGGAGAGCGAACCCGGGCTGAGCGAGCGCGGGCGCGCCAGCCTGCAAGTGATGGAGCGCGCCATCGACGACGTGGCGGCGACGGTGGCGCGCATGCGCGAATTCTACCGGCAGCGCGAGCCGCAGCTTACGCTCAGCACGGTCAACGTCAATCTGATGATGCAGCACGTGATCGACCTGACCCGGGCGCGCTGGTCGGACATGCCGCAGCAACGCGGCATCGTGATCGAGATGCGGCAAGACCTGGGCACGGACATTCCCGCCATCCTCGGGGTCGAAGGCGAAATCCGCGAGGCCTTGACCAATCTGGTGTTCAACGCGGTCGACGCCATGCCCGAGGGCGGTGCGGTAACGCTGCGCACGCGCTCTCTCGAACATATGGACGACGGCGCCGGGCCGCACGTGCTGGTGGAAGTCAGCGACAATGGCAGCGGCATGGACGAGGCGACGCAACAGCGCTGCCTGGAACCGTTTTTCACCACCAAGGGCGAACGCGGCACGGGCCTGGGCCTTGCCACCGTATACGGCATGATCGAACGGCATGCGGCGCGCATCGCCATCGAATCGCAGTTGCACGTGGGTACCGCCGTCAAGATGTACTTCCCGGTGGCTGCGGTGGCGGTCGATGCCGCCGCCGTGACCTCGCTCAGGCCCGCTGCGAGCTTGAAGATATTGATCGTGGATGACGATCCGACCCTGCTGGCGTCGCTGGGCAATATCCTGAGCGCCGATGGGCACGATGTCACGCAGGCCGACGGCGGCCAGGCTGGCATCGACCTCTTCTGCGCAGCCGACGCGGCCGGACAGCGCTATGCGGTGGTGATCACCGACTTGGGCATGCCGTATATAGATGGCCGCAAGGTCGCCGAGACGGTGAAACGGATCGCGCCGGCGGTGCCGGTGATTTTGCTCACGGGCTGGGGCCAGCGGATGATTCCGGAAACCGACGACGGACCGGTGAATGTGGACCAGGTGTTGAGCAAGCCGCCGAAAATCCGCGAACTGCGCGCCGCGCTGGCCAAGTGCGTGGAGCGGGGGACTTGAACGAATGTGAAATGTTGGGCATCAAGATTGAAGAAATCCCGGATGTCCGAGCGACGCGACAGGACTGCGCCGGGACCACAAGTTTCGTTTTGGGTGGAAATCTCGGGGGCATGCAATGAGCGGAAAGGGCAAGCAAGCCAGGCGCGGCGGATCGATGAGCCTGCCGGCGAGTTTCATGCAGCCGATCGGTACAGCGCTTGCGGCCCGCTTGCAGGTTTCATCCGGGGCACAGCATCAATGAACCGGTCGGTGATTTTATATTTATTCAGGCAATCATTACCGCATCAAGAACAAAGGAAAAGGGCTGAGTCCTGCGCAATGCAGAACTCAGCCCTCAAGGCATTAAGCGGCGCGCCGGTGGTAATTCGCCGCGCGATGCTGGGCGATTTCGGTGCATCAATGGGGCAGATGCCGCATGATGCCCGTGCTTACTCCTCTTGGCGTCACAGGTCCGGGCTCGTGATCAGGTTCGGGTCCAGGTGGGCTGCCCGGTGCTGGATACCGAGATCGCGATAGGTTTGTCTATCCTTTGCGTACGACTCGTTGTCCGACGATCTGTCGGTCGCCAAGCTGGTTGTGGACGGATTTTCGGGGAACGGCTGCGGACGCGCATATTCGGTCTTGAGCATCCAGGCTTCATGGGCAGCGAAGTACAGCGACATGCTCTTCAGGTTGTCCTTGCTCAGATGCGACTGCCGCATGCCTTCTTCCGAGCACAGGGAGACGATAAAGTCGGTGCCCTTTTGGCCGGTCTTGGCTACTGCGGCAGTGACGTTGGTCGGCGAGAATTCCAGATCGGTGGAGCTGCCCGGTTGTGCCTTGGGAGGTTCCTTCTTCAGGATCAGCGGCACCGAGCGGATTTTGGCGTTACGGCTGTTGTCCACGTTCTGGTAAGTGGCGAAGCGCAAGTCATAGGCTTCGTTTTTCTCAGTCTCGTCGAGCTTGAGCAGTGGCATGACCATGAAAGGATAACCTGCACCCTTGCCGAACAGACCTTCGATTTCAACGATGTTCTTCTTGAAGCGTTCCATGAATGCCTCTTTGGTTTCGCCGGTCTTGGGGGCGATGATACCTTTGCTTTGACCTGTGCCATTCGGCTTGAACAGCGGTTTGAGACCGATTTTTTCAAAGTCGTCCCAGGCCGCCTGGACGCCGTCCAGCGCTTCTTCGGCGCTGACGCCGCGGAAGTAGGTCGAACGCAGTTCGAATTTTTCGAAGTCGGTCTTGCCGCTCAGGTCGGCCGGTTCCGCTGCGCCGCGCGGGAAGTGACGCACTTGTTCCACGCCCATCGGATCGAAGGTGAAGCCGCGTGACTCGGCGATGCCGGCCAGCTTCTTGAAGTCATCGCTTTCCAGGAACGCAGCACGCGATTTGGCGGCTTCGAACTTGTCCACGCCTTCCTTGATGCTGGCATTCATCGGGCTGAACTTCAGGAAGCTCAGGTCTTTCTGTTCGGTCAGTGCCAGGTTCTGCAAACCGCGGTCGTTGACCGCACCGTGCACCGGACGGCCGAACAGCATCGGACGGCCGTCTTCGATCTTGCAGCACGAGGCCATGTCGCGGCTGTAACCGAGCAACACCAGCGGTTCGTCCTTGTGCTGCGCCATGCGATCAGTGGCGTTTTGATAAGCTTTGTCCATGGCGGCCTTGCGAGCGGGCGGCGTCAATGTGCTGTCGCCGGCGATGCCATCGATCTCTTTATAGTAGGCAGTGATGTGCGCATCCAGCGACGAGGCGAAGACATCGCGATCGGGTGTCGCTACCGATTGCGCCAGGACGTCCGCGACGTACATCTTTTCCCAGATCATCTTGCTATTCGAGCTTGGCTGATAGGCGCCATCGGTGCGGTTGGCGCCTTCGCGACCGGAGTTGGCCACGATGATCAGCGGAACTTCACCCTTGGCCTTGGCGTCGGCCGCAATTTCTTCGCCGGCGCGGGCGTAGGTGCGCATGACTTCCTGCAGTTGTTCGGGGTGAATGTCGCGAATGCCGCCAAAGCCGGTACCGTTGATTTCCGGGCAGTTGTAGCGCAGCTTATAGCCGCCGTCGGAGTCCGTCGGTACGCGATAGGCCATCAGGTCGGGCGGCAGACAGATACAGTCGGAAGCGCGGGCGCCTTTCGGGGAATCCATTTCACCGGCCAGGGCGATTTCGCGCGACAGTTCGATGTCCTGCTCCAAACCGACCGAAGTCTGGTTGTCGACGCCTTTGAACAGCGCCTTGACGTTTTCATAAGACTGGGTGCGCACGCTGTCGTGGTGCATGGTTTGGATGCCCGCGTCCACGATGCCGGTGCGGAGCGTGCGGGAATCCGGATGCACGGACTGCAGCGCTTGCGGAGTGGGGGTGCCGGTCACGATATCGGTGCTGGTGCGGTAAGCAGCAGCCAGCGGATGGCTGCTGCCGGCTGCATGACGGAGAGCTCCTGGAGTGGCGCTGTCCGGAGGCAGTGAGGGACGCGTTTCAGGGTCGGTCTGGGTGCCCTGATCGACAGTTGGATCTTCGGGGATGTTAGCAAGGAGCTGAATATGAATATGTGCCATGGTAAGAATTTCCTGTTTTCTTCTAGATATTTCGTTAATGATGCAAGCGGTCGGTTTCACGGACCTGAATCATCGCCAGGGACTGGCGTACACCGCGACATCGCAACATGGCGAAGGGGCCAAAAGCCGTGAAAGAGCTTGCCGTTAGGGTTCGTCCGGCGCTTGGGCGTCCTCGACGAGACCTTACGCATGAATATCATTCCGGGCATGGGTAGTTCCACCCTGAGGGGCTTTTCTTTTTCTTCAAGAAAAGTGAAAAAACGCGCATTGCGCGGTCAAGAACGTCGGCACAAGTGATTTCAGACAGGCCTGCCTGCGCAGGCTTCGTTTGTTGCGGGCCAGGGAAGGGGGATCTTTTTTTGCAAAATACGCGCAATGGATTCTGCGGTTTGAACAATGCCTTAGTGAGATAATCCGACAGTTGCCGAACACTCAGAAGTTTAAAAATACCAATGCCGCATCCGCATGTGCCGGCTATTTTTAACGCTGTAATGAACGCGGAATAACCACCGAGGTTTCCATGACTTATACCAAATCAGTACGCAACGCCGGCGTCGATCAGACGGTACAGGCCAAGCGGCATGCCCCCGTCGGCTTTGTGGACAACCGAGAGGCGACGGCGCAATTGCGTTCCGTGCAGGCCATGATGAATGATGCCGGCGAGTCGCAAAGCCCGATGCAGCGCATGCCAGAGGAAGAGCCCCTGCAAGGCAAGTTCGCGCCGGTGCAAAGAGCTGAAGAAGAAGAGCCTTTGCAGGGCAAGTTCGCGACGACGAATGCCTTGCAAAAGAAAGCCGAGGTACCGGTTAATGACGATGCCGGGCCGGCGGCGGAAGCCCATGCCATGGGGCGCGCGCCGCGGGCTGATGGCGCTGGATGAAGGTGTATTCCGGGCACTGACAGTGTCGCGTTTTGACCTCGCAGCGTTGTTTTGCACCAGGATGGCGCGAAGCCGTCCGTAAAGGATGCCAGCGTCGGCACGGACATGTTTGCACGTCTGCGGGTCGCATGTATTTTTAATAACATTCAACTCGGAAGGATGTTTTGACGCCGTTGAAACGGGCAGAGCTTGAATCTTGGTGCCGTGTTTTTGGTGAATGTAAAAATACTCAAACGGACGATTTCCTTGTGATAAAGTCCGGCTTAAATCGAAAAAGATAATTGAAAAAAAATAAAAAGACAGCGTGTTTCAATGACTGAAAAACACGCAGAAATAGAATAAGAAACATCCGTTGTTGCTGCTGAATCGTTACACAAAAAGAATAGTTTCATAGCGCGAAAGGTGTCAGGGAACCATGATCAACGCGGCGGTAAGCCATCTGGCGAATCAGCTTAATCAATTTCTGAAACAGACTCATGCATTGACTGAGGACATCGTCCTTATGTCCGGCCTGGTGGGGGCGGACGGTCAGGCAGCGCCCAACACGAACAACAAGCTGGTCATTTTCCTGACCAATCTTGAAAAAGACACAACTCCCTATCGCCAGCAGATGCCGGGTGACGCCGGCGCCACGCGCACCGTGATCAGCAGCGCGCCGCTTTATCTCAATATGTACGTGATGATCGCCGCCAATTTCAGCGGCGGCAATTATTCCGAAGCACTCGAACTGATCTCCGGCGCAGTCTCTTTTTTTCAGCGTAACCCGGTGTTCGATCACCAGGTTACGCCGGAACTGGATCGACGCATAGAGAAGCTGGTGCTCGATATCGAGAACCTGAAAATTCATGAGCTGAGCAATATGTGGACGCTATTGGGCGGGAAATATTTGCCGTCGGTGCTGTACAAGGTGCGCATGGTGGCGTTCGATACCGACGATGTGATTGCGCGCGTACCGAATATCCGATTGCCGGCGACGTCTGCCAATCATTAGCAACCATTCACTGATACACCCTGGCGGAAGTCTTTCGGAGCACGCATGTCTGGAACTCATTTCATCAATCTGCGCGAGTGCGAACGATCCTGTGGAGGTAGTGCAAGACGCATTGCGCGCTTGCGCGCGGCACCGCGACGCGTCGCACTTCTTGCCGGAGCCCCTTCCGGAGCAAACGCATCTCACGGGGATTGATGCAATGAGTTCCAGTTATTCGCAACTGTTCAGCATCGACGTGGAACATGCCTTTGTCGGCGCTACTGCGCGGTTGCCGCTGCGCTGCGTATTGACGCCGCAGACCGAGCAGTGGCTGCGCCGCAGCGATCTGCTGATGCGTCCGCATCGTAACGGCGTCGCGGTGTTTTGCGAAGAGGGCCGGCGCCGTTTGTTGCTGGAAGGGCTGGGGAAGGACGATGCGCCGCCGCTGGCGTTCAAGTTTTTCCCGATGGATCCCTTGTTTTCGCGATACACCTTGCCGGCGTTGCAGCGGCAAGACAAATTGCTGTATTTCTGCAGCGGCGCCGCAGTGGACGAGGGCAGCGGACGCTGGCGCATGCATGCGGGGGAATATGCCGACGACGGCCGGCAGTTCGACATCGGCGAGCCCGCGCTGGCGCGACATCTGGACCGCAAGGATGCCTTGTCGCGACCGGCGTTCGTGGTCGAAATCGATCCGGCCGACCAACTGGCGGGGCAAGCGGATACGGGTGCCGGTGTGGCGTATTACTTGCGCTTTTCGACGCGCAGGAGCATCTGGAAATATTACTTTGTCAGCCAGGCCGATGAAGCGGAGATCGCGATTGTCGACCTCGATGGCGAGGTCAGGTTTGTCGCCGGCGATCCTGAGCAACTTCCGGGCAATCGGCGCGCACTGGTATTTGTGAGCGAGATGGAAATTGAAATGCGGCAGCGGCATGCGCAACGGTTTCAGTTGCGCGAGCAAAGCGGGATGGGAGAGCGCGTGCTGATCAAGCGTTTGCCCAATGCCGATGCCGGTCGGGTGACGCAGGAATTGGTGGGAAGCAAGGCAACGTTAGTGTCAGAGATCTATATCAATTGAACAATAACTGAGGGCGAAATTATGGCGCAATACAAGACACCGGGTGTTTATGTCGTTGAAAAAAATGCCTTTCCGAATTCCGTCGTTGAAGTAGAGACGGCAGTACCGGCCTTTATCGGCTATACCGAATTTGCCGACAACAAAGGCACCTCGCTGGCGAAGAAACCCTGGCGCATCAGTTCCATGGCCGAGTTCATCGCTTACTTCGGCGGTGCGCCCAAGACGCTCTTTGCAATCGAGGCAGTCAAGGCATCGGCCCCGGCCCCGGCCGCGAATGCGCCGGCCGCCGCCGGCGATGCCACCTCGACCGCCACCAACGGCGCCGCCGCTGAAACCGCGGTGACGCCGGCGCAGGCCGCGCCCGAAATCATCGCCGATTTCTCGTTGACCGACATCGCCAGCAAACAGCGTTTGGAATACGTCCTCAAGGCGCAAGGCACGTCGTATATCTTGTACTACAGCATGTTGCTGTTCTTCCAGAACGGCGGTGGACCTTGCTACATCGTTTCGGTCGGCAACTACAAGGACGATCTCGACGCCGATAAGATCACTGCCGGCATCGACTCGCTGTTGAAGGAGCAGGAACCGACCATGGTCGTTGTGCCTGACGCCGTGCATCTTTCGAAGCAGGACTGCACGACGGTACAGACCGCTGCGTTGATGCACTGCGGCTTCAAGATGCGCAACCGCTTTGCGCTGCTTGACATCTATGACGGCGCGCGCGATCGCCAGGACCCGGCCGGCGACTGCATCGCCGCGTTCCGCGAATCCGTCGGCACCAACTTTCTGGATTTCGGCGCCGCTTATTATCCGTGGGTGAATACCTCGATCGTCAAGGAAAAGGACATCGACTTCACCTCGATCAGCAACCTCGACGTGCTGAAGGAGCTGCTCAAGAAGGATCTGTCGCCGGTGCTCGACGCCAAGGACCCGACTCCTGCCGCCAAGGCCAAGATCGATCAGCTCAATGTCGCCTTGAACAGCATCACGTCGGATTGGAGCAAATCCAAAGATCCGGTGACCGATATCCTCACGCTCAACAAGACCTTGCTGGCAGTAAGCAACCTGTATGCGCAGATCGTCCTGGCGATCCAGAAGAAACTCAACCTGCTGCCGCCAAGCGCCGGCATGGCCGGTTTGTACACCATGGTCGACAACACCCGCGGCGTGTGGAAGGCGCCCGCCAATATCAGCATGAATGGAGTAGTGTCGCCGACCGTCGCGATTTCCAACGATGAGCAGGAAGATCTCAACGTCACCACCCAGGGCAAGTCGATCAACGCGATCCGCTCCTTCATCGGCGAAGGCGTGCTGGTCTGGGGCGCGCGTACGCTGGACGGCAACAGCCTTGACTGGCGCTACATCAGCGTGCGTCGCACCATGATCATGATCGAGGAATCGATCAAGCAGGCGTGCAAGGCGTATGTCTTTGAACCGAACACCGCCAACACCTGGGTCACCATCAAGAGCATGGTAAGCAACTTCCTGACCAGCGTCTGGAAGCGCGGCGGCCTGGCCGGCGCCAGCCCCGAAGATGCCTACAGCGTATTCGTCGGTCTCGGCGAGACGATGACCGCGGACGACATCCTGGAAGGTTTGATGAAGGTATCGGTGCTGGTCGCGGTCAGCCGTCCGGCCGAATTCATCGAAATCACGTTTGAACAACAGATGCAGAAGTCCTGATTCCGGCAGCATCGTTTCATGGACGATTTCACCAAATTCAATTGATAGAGGAGCTTTGTTATGGCTGATGACGGATCGCAACAATCGAAAACCCTGTGGCCGCTTCCCAAGTTCTACTTCCAGGTGAAGTGGGATTCTCAAGTCATGTCTTTCCAGGAAGTCAGCGGCCTGGATATCCAGTCGGAAGAAATCAAGTATCGCCGCGGCGACAGCCCCGAGTTTTCCGTGATCAAGATGCCCGGCATGAAGAAGGTCGGCAACGTGACCATGAAGAAGGGCATCTACAAGTCCGATAACAAGTTCTGGGACTGGTTCAAGCAGATCAAGATGAACACCGTCAAACGGGTGCCTGTCACGATCAGCCTGCTGGACGAAGCCGGCAAGCCGACCATGGTGTGGACGCTGGCCAATGCCTGGCCGACCAAGATCACCGGCACCGATCTCAAGGCCGAGGGCAATGAGGTGGCGATCGAGACGATTGAAATCGTGCATGAAGGATTGACGATTGCCAATAGCTAACGATGCGCTAGAAAGGTAGACGGATGGCGTCCTTGTTTCTGGAACAATATCCTCCCGCGGCTTTTTACTTCAAGGTATTGCTGGGCGCCAATGCAGACTGGCCCGACACCTCCTTTCAGGAGGTGTCGGGTATTGGCGCTGAAGTCGACACTGAAAGCGTCATCGAAGGCGGCGAGAATCGTTACGTCCATATGCTGCCCAAGGGCGTGAAACATCCCATGCTCGAACTGAAGCGCGGCATTTCGCCCAGCACCTCGAAACTGGTGCTCTGGTGCCGTACGGTGCTTGAGATGGATTTCATCAAGCCGGTGTCGCCGCAGCCGGTCGAGGTGCAACTGCTCAACGCCGTCGGCAGGCCGGTGCGCTCATGGTCGTTCGCCAACGCTTATCCGGTGAAATGGGAAGTGGAAAACTTCGGCTCGACCAAGAACGAAGTCGCGATAGAGAAGATCGTGTTGAGCTATACGTATTCAACCAGGTTGATATAAGAATCATGTCCATCGAAATCAGACAATTGAACATCAAGTCCAGCGTGTTGCAGCAAGCCGCCGGCGCTGCGCCGGAGCAGGGCGGCGGCCAGCCGCATATCGGCAGCGCCTGCGCCGGCCAGGCGCTGGATGAAGAAAGCCGCAACGACATCCTGGCCGAATGCAAGGCCATGGTGCTGGACCTGATGAGCCGGTCACGGGAGCGATGAATGCCGATCGCCACCGGACTCAAGAAAAAACTGAGCATTGCCGCGTGCAAGGTCAGCGGCGGCACCATCAGCGTCGACGGCAGCAAGACGGCGTTCGATGTCATGATCAATCCTGCCGGCTACAAACGGCAGCTCAGCATCGATTACAACAAGAAGAAAACCCTGGGACAGGCGAACGCGGAACCGAAGTTCAGTGCGGTCTGCCCTGAAAACCTGACGCTGGAAAACCTGGTTCTCGACGGTACCGGCGTGGTCGAGCAAGCCACCTATCGCAGCGTCAAGGAAATGATCGACAGCTTGCTCAAGGTGATCTACAACTACGACGGCAAGCAGCACGAGCCAAATTACGTGCGCCTGCTTTGGGGGACCTTCATCTTCTTCGGTCGCGCCGAATCGATCTCGATCGACTACACCATGTTCAAGCCCAGCGGCGAACCCCTGCGCGCCAAAGTAAGTCTCGGTTTCACCGGCTGGATGAGCTCCGAGGAAAGCAGTTTGCGCGCCAATCAGAGCTCGCCCGATCTGAGCCATCTGGTCGAAGTGGCGATGGGCGACACCTTGCCGTTGCTGTGCAACCGCATCTACAACGATTCCTCTTATTATCGTGAAGTGGCGCGAATCAACAACCTTACCAACTTCCGCAACCTGGAGCCGGGTCAGGTACTCCGTTTTCCTCCGCTAGTCTGATCCCATGGCAGATTCTCCCCAACTCAACACCAGCCAGGTGCTGAAGCTGACCATCCGCAGCGGCGGCACGGCAATTCCGGATACATTGCGCGTCATTTCGGTCGAAATCAGCAAAGCCGTCAATCGCATTTCCAGCGCCAGGATCTCCATCCTCGACGGCGACATGCCGCATGACGATTTCCCGGCCAGCAATCTCGACGCGTTCGCGCCCGGCAAGGAGCTTGTCATCAGCGCAGGGTATGGCAGCCAGGAGGAACAGATTTTCGACGGCATCATCGTCCGGCACGGCATCAAGATCGGCGGCAAAAACGAGGCGCGTCTGGTGCTCGAGTGCAAGCACGCGGCGGTGTCGCTGACCATCGGCAGAAAGAATGCCAATTACGTTGATCTGAAGGACAGCGAAATCATCAGTCAACTGATATCGCCGTGCGGCGCCAGCGCCAAGGTCACCGCAACGACGACCAAGCACAAAGAGATCGTCCAGTATTACAGCAGCGACTGGGATTTCCTGGTGGCGCGCGCCGAAGCCAATGGCATGCTGGTGATTCCCGATGACGGCAGCGTGCTCGTCGATGCCCCGCAAACCGATAAAGCGGCCGTGTTAAAAGTGACCTATGGCGTCGATCTGATGTCGTTCCAGGCCGACATCGACGCACGCACGCAATTGCAGAGCGTCAAGGGCGCGGCCTGGGACCCGGCGACGCAGGCCGTGGTCGAGCAGACCGCCAGTCCGGTGGATCTGTACAAACAAGGCAATCTGGATGCGGCGACGCTGGCCAAGGTGGCAGGGCCGTCGTCCTATCGGTTGCAGACCACGGTGTCGCTGGAAAGCGACGAGATCAAGGCCTGGGCCTCTGCGCGCCAGATGAAGGCTGCGCTGGCGCGCATTCGCGGCAAGATGAAATTTCAGGGCAGCGCCAAGGCCAAGCCGGGCAAAATGATCGAGCTGGTCGGCGTCGGCAAGCGCTTCAGCGGCAGCGTCTTCGTGAGCGCCGTCAATCATGAGATCGTCAACGGCAACTGGATTACCGAAGTCGAATTCGGCATGGCGCCGGAATGGTTCAGCGAACAGAACAGCGGCATCGATGCGCCGGCCTCGGGCTTGCTGCCCGGCGTGGCCGGCTTGCAGATCGGCGTGGTCAAGAAACTCGATGCCGACCCCGAAGGACAATACAAGATCCAGGTGGCGATTTCGGTGCTGCAAGCCGAAACAGAAGGCGTCTGGGCCAGGCTCGCCAGTTTTTACGGTTCTTCCGGCGTCGGGGCGTTTTTCATTCCCGAGATCGACGATGAAGTGGTGATCGGCTATTTCAACAACGATCCTTCGCATCCGGTCGTGCTGGGCAGTCTGTATAGCAGCAAGCGCAAGATGCCGTATGAATTGACGGCAGAGAATTACACCAAGGCATTGTGGACCAAAGGCTTGCTGAAAGTGATCTTCGATGATGAAAAGAAGGTCATCACCATCATCACGCCGGAAAAGAATTCGATCGTGCTGAGCGACGACGCCAAATCGATTTGCCTGACCGACCAGAACAGCAACAAGATCGAAATGAATCCCGACGGCATTTTGCTCGACAGTCCCAAGGATATCGTCATCAACGCCAAGGGCAAGATCAGCATTTCCGCGGTCGCCAATATCGAGAGCAGCGCCAAGGCCGACATCAAGAGCGAAGCGCTGAACATCAACAACACGGCCAAGGTAGGCTTCGTGGCAAAAGGCTCGGCGACGGCGGAACTGTCCGCCAGCGGCCAGACCACGGTCAAGGGAGCGATGGTGATGATCAATTGAAAACCTGTTCCCGCCTGTTTGCTTGCGACATCGGTTTCCCGGAGCCGGCATGCCTTTAGCCGCCAGAATTACCGACATGCATGCATGCCCGATGCAGACGCCGGCGTTTCCCGCTCCGATACCGCATGTCGGCGGACCGATCATCGGTCCTGGCGTGCCGACGGTACTGATCGGCAAATTGCCGGCCTCGGTGGTGACCGATAATTGCGTGTGCGTCGGTCCGCCCGACACCGTTGTGATGGGGTCGGCGACGGTAATGATCGGCGGCAAGCCTGCCGCCAGGGTAGGCGATAGCTGCGCGCACGGCGGCAGCATCGTGATGGGCTGCCCGACCGTCATGATAGGCGGATGAGGAACAAGCGATGAACGTCAAGAAATCGTTTCTGGGAACCGGCTGGGCGTTCCCGCCGCATTTCGGCAATGCCGCCGAGCGCGGCAGCGTGGCCATGGTGGACGAAGAGCAGGACATTCATGAAAGTCTGTTCATCATCTTGTCGACCATGCCCGGCGAACGCATCATGCAGCCGACCTTCGGCTGCGGCCTGAAAGCGCACGTGTTCGACGAGCTGAACGAGAGCGTGGTGACCGAGATTCGCGACGCCATCGAGCGCGCGATTCTGTTTTTCGAACCGCGCATCTCCGTCAACGCCATCAGCATGGATGAAAGCGGCGCGCTCGATGGCCGCCTCGATATCCATATCGACTACACGGTGCGTGGCACCAATACGCGCAGCAATATGGTGTATCCATTTTATTATCTGGAAGGCAGTAATGTGCCCAATAAATAAAACGATGCCCGTACTGTCCGTATGCCGTGCGTGCGGCCGTGCGCGCCGATGAGGACATGACGGTCGAGCGATGAGGAATCTTGTCATCAGGGATGGAACCAGCCAGACGATGCGTGCCTTGCCCGCATTGCAGGACGGTTATTTCAATCTCGACGAGATGCCGTTCCCGGATTTGCTGGCCATGGCCACCGAGTTCGCCGCATTGGTGCGCTTCCATAACCAGGACGATCAGCCCGAAGGCGACTGGGCGCCGTTTTTTCATGCCGACGAGACCATCGTGATGAGTCGTATCCTGGCCATCGATTTGCCTGACGAGGTGGCGCGTTTCGACGATTGGTGGCGTCGCACGCCGGAGCGTGTCGGGATCGGCGAGCAGGACGGGAACGTCCATGAATTGCCGGTGGCGGCGCTGGTCAGGACCATCAACGACTGGTATGTGGCCTTGCTGTCGGCGCAGAGCGAGAACGGGCTGTCGCTGCGCATGCTGATCGAAAGCGTGATCGCCCAGTTGCGTGTCGATAAATCCGGATTGCCCGGCATGTTGCACAACCATGCCGGAGCGATCGCGCTGCATCCGATCTGGTCGTCCGCGGTGCAGGAGCAAGCTGGGGCGGTCGCCGGAGTTGCAAAAGCGGCGCATGCCGCTCCTGCCAAGGCGCTGGTGCGCACGGCGTTCCATGCGTTGCTGAAAGCGATCGAAATGATCCAAAAGGAAGCGCTGGCGCGCTTGCCGGCATCGCTGCAAAGCCAGCAACACGATCCTGCGGTCGGTTTGCTGATTGCGTTCGTGCAGCAGTTCCAGAAACTCAAAGGAAAGTTGAATCGCTTCACGCGCAATTATCTGGATTTCTATTACGACAAGATGCTGGGCGCGACACCGTTGCCGGCGGTGGCCGACAGCACCAGCCTGATCTTCAGGAAAAATCCGGGCACCCGCGACATGTGCATACCCGCGCAGACCGAGTTCATGGCCGGCCTGGATGAAGATAATCGCGATATTGTTTACGTCTCCGATAACGAGCTGGTGGTCAATGACGCTCGCGTCAGCGCGTTGCAGACGGTTTATTTCGATCACAACCGTTATAGTTCGCCGGAAAATCTGTTGCATGCCGACGATCTCGTCCTCGATGCCACGCTCGCCGGTCGCGCCGTGCCGGCGCGCACGTGGCCGACCAGCGCCTGGTTCAAGCAGGTGCCGCCGCAAGCCGATGTTGTCGCCGCGGCGCAAGCCTTTCCGATTTTGGGGGCGCCCAAGAACACCGGGGTTCAGGTCGCGTCGGAAGACGCGCGCATCGGCTTCGCCTTGAGCAGCAAGGTCTTGTTGCTCAAGGAGGGCTTGCGCAAAATCAGCGTGACGCTCCTGTTCGAAGACGATACGCTAGCACGCCGCCTCGACAGCCTGGCGGCGGCGACGAAGGATGGTGCCGACAGCGATCTCGACAGTGAACGTGAAGCGATCCGGCGCCAGGATATTTTCCTCAAGGTGTTCCGGCGCATTTTCCGCATCGGCGTCACCGGCGAACATGGCTGGCTGGACGTACCCGACTATGTGCCGGCGCAAGAAGGTCGCACGTTGGTGCTCAGTTTCGAGTTGCCGCCGCAGGCGCAAGCCGTGGTGGCCTACAATGCGCAGCTGCATGGCGAACAATACGTCGCAAGCGCGCCGATGATCCGCTTCATCCTCAACCCCGGCGCCTATCTCTATCCCTACGGCATGCTGCGCGGTTTGCCGATCAGCGGCGCCCGCATCGACGTTCAGGTCAGCGGTTGCCGCGATCTGGTATTGCACAACAATATCGGCCAGCTCAGCGCCACCGCGCCGTTTGCGCCATTCGGACCACTGCCGAGGATCGGCAGCTATCTGGTGGTGGGCAGCACCGAAATGGCCGGCAAGCAGATTCTTGAATTCAGCGTGGACGTCGAATGGGCCGATCTGCCGAAGATCAGCGGCGGCTTCGCCACTTATTATCGGGAGTACGGCGTTGAGGTCGCCAATGACGATTTTCTGGCGACCGTGGCGGTACTGGGCAAGGGCACATGGATGCCGGTGGGCGAACAGAGCCGGCAAACGGTGCGGCTGTTTCGCACCGAGGTGCGCCCGGGTCAGGGCGAAAGCATCGATAGCCGCATGGTCTGGAATTGCAACCGCGTCACCCATCTGTTCGAGCCGGACGACGGTGTTTCCGTCAGCAAGCCACTGACTTACGGTCCGGCGGCGAAGAACGGTTTCTTCAAATTCACGCTGGCGGCGCCGGGCTTCGCCTTCGGTCACGAACAATATCCGCATGTGCTGTCGTCGACGCTGGTGCAGAACGCCAGGATCAAACGCCTGCGCCGTCAGCGCGAGGTGCCGCGCTCGCCGTACACGCCACAGATCAATTCGATCTCGGTCAGCTATCGCGCTGCGAGCACCGTGCGTATCGACCGCAAGGTGTTCGCTGGACCCGGCGCCGACGACCAGTTCATGCATTTGTACCCGTCCGGCTGGGAGACGCTGGGCGTGACCAGCTACCCCGGGGCTAGCCTGCTGCCGTGTTTCGACTTTTCCGGCAACCTGTACATTGGCATCGATGCGGCGCAATTGCGCGGCACGCTGACGCTGTTTTTTCAATTGCGCGAAGATTCGCTGCCGCTGACGGAGACGCCGCCGGCGCGCGTCAATGCAGACGTCGGTATCGATGCCGGCCTCAACTGGTTCTACCTGGCCGGCAATGAATGGAAACCTCTGCCCCGGAGCCGGGTGCTGTCCGACGGCACCCAGCAGTTCATGACTTCCGGCATCGTCACACTATCGCTGCCGGCCGACATCAGCGCCGACAACAGCGTCATGCCGGGCGGCTCTTACTGGCTGCGCGTGAGCGCAGATCGCGATCTGGAAAAATATTGCAGCCTGTACGGCGTGTATGCGCAAGCAGTGACGGTGCGCCGCCATCCGGATGTATCGGCGCGCGTTCCCATCGTGCTGCCGGCGGCGAGCATCACCAGAAGCCGCAAGCCCTTGCCGGGCATTACCGGCGTGCTGCAGCCGATCGCCTCCGGCGGAGGCCGCGCGGCGGAGACACGGGCGCAATTGCACAGCCGTCTCAGCGAACGCTTGCGGCACAAGAACCGGGCGATTTCAGCGGCCGATTATGAGGCCTTGATCCTGCAATATTTCCCCGAGGTCTACAAGGTCAAGTGCTTCGCCAACATGGCTATCGATCGCGGTCCGGACGACTGCGTGCGTCCCGGGCATGTGCTGGTGGTGCCGCTGCCCTACTGGCCGGCAGGGAAGCATCTGGACCAGATGCCGATGCTGAACGGCAATCTCATGCGAGAGATCCGGGCGTTTTTGCAAGGACTGGCATCGCCCTGGAGCCGCATCGCGGTCGAGAATCCCGTGTACGAGCAGATTCAGGTCCACTGCAAGGTCAGATTCTCGGGCGGCCTCAACAGCGGCTATTACATCAACGAACTCGACCGCGCGATTTCAAGATTCCTGACGCCATGGGATGACGGCCGCGGCTACCGCACGCATTTCGGCTGGCACATCCGGCAGCATGATATTGAAGCTTTCATCTGCGAGTTGCCTTATGTTGAAAGCGTATCCGGTTTTTCGATGTTGCGCATCGCCTCGGCCGACGCCGCCACCTATTCGCTGTTCGATACCGCCGGCGGCGGCAAACCGACGACCGACATCTCGCCGCTGTATCCCTGGAGCATCGCTATTCCCACCTATCGACACGCCATCGAGGCGGTTGACGATACGTACGTGCACAGCGCCACCCGGACGGCGCTCGGCCGCCTTGAAATCGGTTCCACCTTCATCATTTCGGAAGACGAAAATGACCACCAAGACAATGGCGCGGCGTAATCGCGACACCCTCAAACTAAAATTCACCGATGGCGAAATGCCATCGGCGACAGCGTTCTCGGACCTGATCGATTCCATGCTCAATATCGTCGACGAAGGTTTCGACAAGACTGCCGCCGACGGTCTCAAGGTGTCGCAACTGAACCAGGGCAAGCTGCTGAGCTTCTATCAGAATATCGACGTCAAGAGTCCGATCTGGTCGATCCAGTTGGATGGGCCCGAGGGCGGGCTGGCGTTCGGCAATGCGACCAATGCCAAAGTACTGACTTTGCGCGAAGTCAAGAGCGACGACGACGGAGAAGTGCGCGTCGACGGCTTCGAACTCGACATGGCCGGCCGTATCGTCGCCGATGGCCGGCGCGGTCGCGCCGGTCGCCTGAGCGTGCCGGCCGACGGCAAATGGCATAGCATCACCGACACGCTGACCGGTTGCAATGCGTTTGAAATCACCGCGGGGGTGGGCAAGCCGGGCAGCGGTAAATATGCGCTGATGCATGCCTATGCCATCATGGCGTTCAACGGGAAAAGCCAGATCGACGACCGCCAGGCCTACTTCGGCAGTAAATGCAATCGCCTGCAATTGCAGTGGATGCCGGATCCGGACGGCGCGCGCCACGCCTACGTGCTGCAGATGCGGGTCGGCTGTTCCTACGATGCCGGCCGCACGGCGAAAGAACGGACCTGGGTCAGCTATTATCTGACCAATCTTTGGTTCGACCCGCTCATGACCGAGTGCGCGCGCAATCCCGAGCCGAAGGTGAAAGCATGAAGCGCGCCGCTGCAGAATCTGCGCAACCGGCCGAAGGCGGATTCCGGCTCGCGCTGAGCGCGCAGGATGGAAATCTGGCGATCACGGCGCTGGCCGAACGTCCCTTCAAGGAAGTCTACGAGCTGATCGGCAAGCTCAACCGGCAAGCCAACGCCGGTGCGCCCGGGCCCGACGGCAGGCAAACCTATGCGCTTGACGGCCCCGAACTCAAGCTGATCGTCGGCGCGTTGGGCAACTTGCCTTACCAGCAGGTCCACGCCTTGGTGCACGAGTTGCAGCGCCAGGTACAGGCGCAGGCGGCCAAAAAGGACCGCAAGAAGTCCGGCGCAGGCGCAGGACGGAAACGCTGAGCGATGAAAACGCCCGATTACATCGACAAGATCGGTCCTGATCCGGACGGTCTCGACTTCGATGCCTTGAGAAAGGCGGGCATTGCCATGCTGCAGGAATTGTGCGGCGAGAAGTGGACCGACTACAACCTGCACGATCCGGGCGTCACGATACTGGAGCAGCTATGCTACGGCTTGACCGACCTTGCATACCGGTCCGAGCTGGCTCCCGAAGATTATCTGGCGGGGGCATTCGGCAAGATCGATTTCAAACGCCATGCCTTGCACGTGGCCAGCGACATCCTGCCGAGCCAGGTTCTCACCGCCGATGACTATCGCAAGATCATCTATGACCGTATTCCCGAAATCGAAGATGTCTGGCTGACGCGCGACGACAGCGCTGCTTATGCCGGGCTATATAAAATCTCGTTGAAGATCCGCGACAGTTTCCAAAACGACCTGCAGTCGGAACAGCAGGCCCGGCTCGAACGGAGCGTGATCCGGCGCGTCACCGAGGCATTCAATGCGCAGCGCAACCTGGGCGAGGATATCGGGGAGATCGTGATCGTCGGCACGCAACCGGTATTGCTGTGCGGCGACATACAGATTCATAGCTTGCGCGATCCGGCGGCCATCTTTGCGGACATCTTCTTCCGTTGTTCGCAGCAGCTCATCTCGGGCTTTCGCATCGAACGCTATCAGGATGCGCTCGATGCCGGTCTGTCACTAGAAGAATTGTTTTCCGGACCGATGACGGTGCATGGCCGCGTCGTCAATACCGGCGCCGACCGGCCCGGCGCGTCGATCCCGCTGTCCCGGCTGATTGCGCTGGTGCAGGCGGTGGACGGCGTGGCGCATGTGCAGCGCCTGGCGCTGTGCGGCCCCGACGGCAATCCCTTGCAGGCGGAGCACGGCGACGACAAGGTGGTGCGCCTGCAGTTTCCGTCGAACGAACAAAGCGGTTTCCTGCGGTTGCATTTCGCCAGCGGCGCGGTCGGTCATTACAACACGGCGCTATCGAGAGAGAACTCGCAGTTCGGCATGCACCTGCAGGAAGAAAAAGCGCAGTTGGTGCTGGAAGACGCTCGGATCGCACTCAGGAAGGCCCAGTTCGAATTCAACACCGTGAGGAACACCGTGCAATCTCCGGAACAGATCGTGCCGGCGCCGGGCGGCACGCAGCGTTCGCTGCATGAGTACTACTCGATCCAGCACCAGTTCCCGGCAATCTACGGCATCAACCGCTACGGCGTGCCATTGTCGGCGCCGCTACGGCAGCGGGTGAGCGCACATCAGCTCAAGGCCTACCTGTTCCTGGCGGAGCAACTGATGGCTAATTTCCTGCAAAACCTGCAGGAAATTCCACAAGTGTTTTCGGTCGACGATATCGAGCAGACCTATTTTTCCCAGGTCATCGACAATCAGGCCTTGCCCGACATTGAGCGACTGTACGTGGATTCGCCGCAGCAGATCGGCGTGAAGCTGGCGCGCATCGTTGCCAGGCTGGACAAACCTGAAGATCGGCGCAGCCGCTTGATCGATGTGTTGCTGGCGATGTACGGCGAAGAGTTCTCGCAAAAATCGCTGCGCCGTTTCAACTACTACGAAGAGCGGCGCTCCGAGCGCTGGCTGATCGACAACAAGCTGGCGTTTCTTCGGCAAATCGTCAGTCTGAGCCGCGATCGAGCCACGGCTTTCGACTACAGCAAGGGGGCGGTGCGCAACGACGATGCGCCGTCCGTCCTGCCTGTTTCCAACATCGCCGGCATCCACGCCAAGATCGCCATCCTGCTCGGGATTCGTTCGCCGGCTGGCGTCGCCGGCCTGGGACAGGACTTATTGCATTTCAAGCTCAGGCTGAGCGCCGACGACACGATGCCGGCGGCTGACTATGCGCGCGCCGCCGAACATCTCGCCGCACTGGCAAGACTGGACGAACAGGGTGGAGAAGGGGGCGCGGGAGCTCAACATGCCGCCGGAATCCTGCCGACATCGTTACTGACCCAGGGCGTGCGTCTGGAAAATTACATTTTGGAGCAGCATGGCGCTACGGTGCACATCCATTTTCAGACGCACGAGGCGCGGCTCGGCATCATTCGATTGGCCAGCCATGCGGATCTGCGCGCGGCCGATCGACATGTGCAGCAACTACGCAATTTCATTTGCCGGCTCAATATCGACTCGGAAGGTTTTCATCTGCTGGAGCATCTGCTGCTGCGACCGCGCAAGGCCGCGCAAGGAAACCAGGAAGCGGTGGACGCCGATTTTTATTCCTCGCGGATCAGCGTCGTCTTTCCTTCGTGGTCCGCGCGTTTCAGCGATCCCGATTTCCGAAGCCTGGCGCAAGAGACGATATGCCGCAATTTGCCGGTGCACCTGTTTCCGGAATTTCATTGGCTCGATCCGGTCGCCATGCGCGATTTTGAACAACGCCAGCGACTATGGCTGGAACAGTTGCGACGCTATGCCGGACTTGACGACGCCGACCGCGACAGCCACGCCGACAATCTCGATGCCGCCGCACGGGGCTTGACCAGATTCCTGCATCGGCGCCGTGCTGCCGCAAATCAGAGTTACTGGGTATGACGCCATGACGGCCCACCATCGCATCGACGAATTGCTGTTCGACATTGCGTTCGAGTCGCCTGCCATGGGCATCGCGCAGGTCGACAACATGCGCGCGCTGATCGTCGACAAATTGTTGCCGGCGATGGAGCAGGTGTTCGATCAGTATGCCGTCGACGGCGCAGTCTGGCGACTCGATACCTTGTCCGTCGATGTCGGCCCGGTGACGGAGGCGGAGTTCCCGGCAGCGCTGGCAGCAAGCCTCAGGGGAGCGTTGGAGCAGGTCTTGCAATTGCACGGACGCCCGCCAAACCCGGAGGATTCGTCTGCCGGCGTGCGTGATAACGAGGCGACATCGGGCGTACGCATGACGCCGCTCCCGATGGCGGAGAGCGAATTGCTGCTGGCCTACCTTGGCGACGGCATGCTGCCGTGGCAACTGGACGTCACCACGCCGACAGCGCATGAAGACCTGTTGCAGCGCGTACTGACGCATGGTGCCGAGGCATTCATCGCGGCGCTGCGCGCCTCCTCGCAGCGCGGGACCTTGCTGTCGCGCTTGATCAGGCAGTTTCCACGGCAGCAGTTGGCGGCCTTGTTGCGCCTGCTCGGCCCGACGCATGCGGAACCTGTCCTGGCACATCTCGAACGCTTGCAAGCGCTGTTGCGGCAGGCTGCGTTCGACCAGCAGGAAACCGTCGAGGCGATGCACGCAGCGTGGGAAAACGTCTTCAGCCATGGCTTGTCCGATCCTGCGCGGATGCCGGCGCTGCCCGACCTGCTGGCGCCGGCGCTTGCGCGACTTGGCGGTCCGGGCCGCCGGCATGGGGAGCGGATATTGTCGCAGCTGGCCGCGATAGCATCGGCGTCAGGAGGCGATGCGGATGACGGTATGGAAAGCGGCGGCGATGCCGGACGGGCGCCGGCATCGCCGCATCCGGAGTCCACGCCGGCTGCATCGGCCGTATCGGGCGTATCGAACATGCAAGAGGCACAAGACGCACAAGAGGCGCAAGCTCCTCAGGATCGGCCACGGACTCAGGCCCGGACGCATCGCGACGCGTGGCAGGCGTTGCGGGAAGGGCGGGGCGATATGTCTTCGCTGGCCGAACTGATTCGTCATTCGCCCTCGCAGCGGCTGCATGGGCAACTGCAACAGATCAACCCGGCGCATGCCGCGCATATCATCGACACGCTGAGCCTGTTGCAGGAAGTTGTGCAGCAGGCGGTGCCGAACGATGCCGCCGCGACAGGTGCAATGCAGGCCGTGTGGTTGCATGTTTTTACCGCCAGCTTGCAGCGGCCGGGACAATTGCCTGCGTCCGCAGACATGTTGAGCGTACTGTTTTCACGGCTGGCGGCGACACGGCAGCAGGACCAACGCGATGTCGTGTTGCTGCTGGCGCAGGCGGCACTGCGCGTGGAGGCGCGCGGTCGCCCCGGCGATATGCTGCGCATGCTGGCTGAGCTGAAGGATGCGCCAGCGGATCGCGGCAATACCGCCGCCGATGTTGCCGCGGTCGGCAAGCGCGCAACCGGAGAGGGCGTGCCGTTCATCCACGATGCGCAGGCGCTGGCAAGTACCGTCACGACAAAAAATCGCATGAGTTCGGCATTCATGCATGGCGATGCCGGCGAGATGTATGGCGAGTGGAACGAACTCGTTGACGCGCAACCGGAGATGCTGCGATCGGCGATTTTGCATTACGGAAATTATGAAGAGATCCGCGAGAAAATAGCTTCCGCATTTCCCTTGTCGCTGCTGCAAGACATGCAGGCATTGTTGTCGCCGCAAGCTGCAGAATTGACGGCGCAGGTCTGGTCCGATGCGCAGATGCAGGCATGGCTCGACGAGGGCAGGCCTGATGGCGCGACGGCGTGGAGCCGCTGGCGTCGGAATTGGTGGCGCGGCGGCATGGCTTATCTGCTACAGGCAATGCGCGGCATCACGCCCGGCGCGATGCCGCCGCCGGGTTTCGATGCGGATGCCTATCTCGCCGCCGCGCTTGAAGGCAGCGGCGCTGCCGGCCGGCGCTGGTCGGCGCGGGAGAAGGAATTGCGCGGTGCCGGCGTGGCCGATGGCGTCGCGGCGGCAGCACGGACGGACGACGTTGCGAGCGGCGCCGAGGATCCCGCGATCCGGTCGCTGCCGATGCGGAACCTGATGCCGCCGCCTGCTTCCATACCGGTAATATCGCTCTCCCTGACACAGCTGTTCGAGGCCGTGCGACGCGGCGAGCAACCGTTGGAACAGCCGGGATTCGACGCCGCGCGCCTGGAACAACTGGTCGGCATGGCGGTGCAGGAAGCATCGTTTTTGCAGGCCATCATTGCGCATGCCGCGGCAGCGCGCGATCGTCGCGCCTACTACCTGCAAGTCCTGCACGCGCTGGCGCATAATCGCATCGTCGATCTGGAGGCTTGCGCGGACGCGGAACCGATGGCGTCGCCGGCGACTATCGATGCCGCTATCGCTGTCGAACCGGCAGACGTGCAGGAAAAGCCCGAACCTGAACCGCCCGATGCGATGTCGTCGCAAGGGCCGCAGGAGGCGCTCAGCGAGCTGCAAAAAATGCAGCTGGTCGGCCGTCTGGCAAAGGCATTCATGAAGGGCGAGCCGGAATCGCTATATGGCGACTGGGATGTGCTGGTGCGCAAGCATGCCGGATTGCTGCGCGAGGCGCTGCGGCACTACGGCATGCGCGACGATGCCCAGGAACGTATCGCTGCCGCTTTTCCCGAGAGCATGTTGCACGATATCGTCGCTTTGCTGGCGCCCGGGGCCGTGTCGGCATGGCGTTTCTTGCGCGACGGAGCGGCTTCTGCGCGCATTGCCGTCGATGTCTCCGAACCGACGGTCGGGACATCCGGGCACAGCAAAGCACAGGAAAACATGGGCGTCCATCTGATCCCGCCGGAAAATTTCCCGGCGTGGCGGCGCCAGGTGTGGCGCGCCGCGTTGCGCCATCTGTTGCAGCGCAGGAGCGCGGCGGATGACGCCGGGGGCGGCCCCTCGACCGAAGCCGATACCGAAGCCGATGTGGACGGCGCCGAACAAGTATTGCCGGCGCATGCGCTGATTGCCATGCTCGCTCGCGATCCCTTGCTCAACCTGACGGCATGGCATCAAGGTTTCATGGCGCGCTGGATGCAGGCGGAAACAGACCCTGCGCATGTTCAGGCCGCGCAAGCCGAGGTCGTCTCGGCACACGCGCCCTTGTCGGTTTCCGGCGAAACGGAAGCGAACGCCGGAGCATTGCGCGATATCCTGCTTTATCGACGCAGCCTGGCCTCAATGCCGGAGTCGTCGGATGAGCGCGTCATGGCGTTGCCGCATGCGGCGCGCGCCTATCTGCGGCAAGGCTTCGCGCGCTGGCAGGAATTGCACGAGCCGCCGCCGGCAACGCTGACGCTCGCCGAGCTGCGCGGCCTGATTGCAGCTTTTTTGTCTGCCGATGGCGAAGCGCCGTTGGCGCAGCGCCAGGATTTCCTGCAAGCGATCGTTGCGCGGGCGCCGGCGCAGCATGCCGCACCTGATAGTCCGGCACGGTATTACCGCACCGTGCTGCATGCCCTGATGCACGCGCAGGACCTGGATCTGGAGGCAATTGCAGAGTCCAGCGTGGCGGAGAGCGCCGTCTCCGCTGCATCGCCTATGCCAGCGGCATTGCCCGTGCCGGTCGGCATGCAAGAACCATCCGGGACCACGGTTGCCGCCATGGCGTTCGCAGCATCCGGCGCCGACCGCGATCGCGTATTTGCAGACTTGCTTGCGGACCCCGCGTTTGCGCTTGCCCGCGTCGCGCTGCCGCATGGATTTACGGACTGGCTGCAGGCGGCGGTCAGCGCAGCGCAGCCGCTATTGCTGCCGGCGCTGGCCAGCCTGTCGGGCCGACCGGCTGCGTTCGGGCGTTTGCTCGACCTGTTGCCGGCGTCATCGTGGCCGCGCCTGCTGACGCTGGCGCCGCAGGCCCAGGCGCAACGCATGCATCGCCTTGCCGGCGATGCCGCCGATGCGTTCGCCGAGATCCACGGCCAACTCGCGGCGACACAGCTGGCGCGTCTCGAGTGGGAATTCTTGTTAAGCCATCTGTTCGCTGTCGGCCGCGTGTTCGATCCGCCGCGCTTTGTCGACGAGCTGCTGCATTTCCTGGCGCGCGAAACGCGCCTGCCGCTGACGGCAGCATTGACCACGCGCGTGCGCGCGCAAATGGGAATCTCCCTGGCGGCGACGGCCAACGCTGCGGCCGTGGCTGCCGCCCCGACGCACGCCGTCGACACCATGGCGCGGGACGCCGAGATGCCCGTCAGCGCCGACATCTACGTGCTCAATGCCGGCCAGGTGCTGGCGGCGCCGTATCTGCCGCGCCTGTGGGAGGCGCTTGGCCTGCTGCACGAGGGGCGTTTCAAGGACGATGCCGCCGCCCAGCGTGCGGTGCATCTGTTGCAATTCCTGGTGTTCGAACAGACCGCGACGCCGGAATATCAACTGGCGTTGAACAAGCTGCTGTGCGGCGTGCGCTCGCAAGTGCCGATGGTGCGCGGGATCGAGATCACGACGCATGAAGTGGAGATCGTGGAACAGCTGCTGTCGGCCATGATCGCGCACTGGAAAATCATCGGCAGTACTTCGCTGCGTGGTTTGCGCGAGACCTTTTTGCAGCGTCCCGGCCATCTGCAATTGAAGGACGACGCCTGGCATCTGCGGGTGCAGGAAGGGACCTTCGACATGTTGCTGGATCAGTTGCCGTGGAGTTTTTCGATCATCCGTTATGCGTGGATGGAGAGGCCGGTGCATGTCAACTGGCGCTGACAAGATGAAGATCAGGAAGATGACGGTAAACGGGGAGGCGAGATGGACGCATTGACCGCCAATGCACGCAGTCTGGAACGCGAAGTCGCCTGGTTCAGCGAAGTGCTGACCACGCGCTTCCATGCCTATTTCATGCATGAAGGCGGACCGTACGATATCCACGCCCATGTGCCCCCCGACGTCGCGCAGGATGCATCGCCGTTCGCCGCTGCGATCCGCGAGCACAATATGGGCTTTGACGAACGCATTGTGCTGATCCTGACCTTGCTGCCGCATATACGGCCGCAAGCGCTGGACCTGTTGTTGACCGCCAATAAGAATACCGAGCGCAGCTATACCGAATTCGGCGGCTGGAAAGGCAAAAACCATGCCGGCGTGTTGCCGACTTGCGAAACCGCCGTCTTCATCCTCGCGGGCGACGACCTGGCGCGACGCTTTGCCGTGCTGAAGTTGTTCGACGCCGAGCATTTTTTTACGCGCCAGTCGATTCTCAGGATGGAGCAAAAGGCCGATGGCGAACCGTTCCTGAGCGCGGCGCTGACGATAGAAAGCGATTTTTTCGATCGCTGCACCTCGGGCCAGCAGCACAAACCGGATTACAGCGCCGGTTTCCCGGCCAAGCGCATCACCACGCAATTGAGCTGGGACGATCTGGTGTTGGCGCCTGAAGTGTTCGAGGAGATCGAAAATATCCGTATCTGGCTCAAGGGCGGCGCCGCCGTCATGCAACGCTGGCATCTCGACAAGAGCGTGAAGCCCGGATATCGCAGCCTGTTTTATGGTCCTCCCGGGACTGGCAAAACCCTGACGGCGACCTTGCTCGGCCAGGCGGCGATGGTTGATGTATATCGCATCGACCTGTCCAAGATCGTTTCCAAATACATCGGCGAGACCGAGAAAAACATGGCCAATGTATTCGACCAGGCGCAAAACAAGAACTGGATATTGTTCTTCGATGAAGCCGACGCCTTGTTCGGCAAGCGTACGGAAGGCAGCACTTCCAACGACCGCCATGCCAATCAGGAAATTTCGTATCTGCTGCAACGCATTGAAGATTTTCCGGGCGTGGTGATTTTGGCGAGCAACCTGAAAAGCAATATCGACGAGGCGTTTGCGCGGCGTTTCCAGACCGCGATTTATTTTCCGCTGCCGGACGGCTTGCAACGGTTGCGGCTCTGGAAGAATATTTTTCCGCAACGCCGTCATCTGGCGCCGGATGTGAACCTGGAAGACCTGGCGGAAGAAAACATCCTCTCCGGCGGCGCCTTGATCAACGTCGTCCGCTATGCCGCGATGCGTGCAGAACGGCAGGGACGCGATGCGATTTGCAAGGAAGATCTTCTGCGCGGCATCAAGAAGGAATTCATCAAGGAAGGGCGGACGATCTGATATGAGGACTGCTTCGATAGCTTGCTCCATGCGCGTGACCGTGCTGCAGTGCGTGTTGGCGCTGACCGGCCTGCTGCTGACGCCGCAGAATGCCAGTGCGGAAGTCTCGGCCGAGACCCCTGCAGAAACCCCGGCGGAAAGTGCATCGGCGCCCGAGATGCTTGCTGCACCGTCGGTTCCCCCCGCATCGAAAAAGCTGCGGGCGGCGCCTGCCGCATCTGCCCCCATATCTGCACCCGTATCCGCACCGGAAGCAGCAACGGCGCCCGGCGCGTTGATGACGCCGGAGGCGGCCAAGGCGATTGTCGGCAAGGTCAGGGTAAGCAAGACCGACGGGGAAGGTCCTGCGGCCCGGTTGCTGTCGTACGATGTATTGAAAAAATTCACGCCCGCGCTACGCCGGCAAATCCAGCAAGCCTTGCTGGAAATCTATGCCGAAGACGCCGCCTACATGCAAGCCTATCGCGAAAGCACGGCGCCGCTGTCGGACAACGTGGTCGGTCCGATCACATTGTCATGGCTGAACCGCTTCTGGTTCGATTTCAAAATGGAGCCGGTGGGCAACCTGACCAATGCATCTGTCCAGGCTTTGTTGCATTTTGCCGCGACCGTCAAGGCGCACCCCGAGTGGAAGGTGGATCTGATCAGCGCGGATCTGGGACGCTGGATCGATGGCTTCGAGCCCGAAGACCGGGCGCGCTATTATCAGATTCGCCTCGCCGGCACCGACGAGCAGATCATCGCCATGCTGCGCTTGTATCACTACGAGACCGACAACACGCGCCAGCCGCCGCCGGACCAGGATCGCGCCTTGCTGACGATCTACAGCTACAGCCTGACGGCGGCCGACATCAGATTGCTGGCGTCGAAATCGCAAGTCATCGCCAAATTGTCCGCCTTGCAGAATGTGGTGTATATCAACCAGCCGCTGTTCGATGCGGCGGTGCTCGCCGCGCTCAAGGATCTCGGATCGCAGGCGGCTTCTTATCTGCCTGCCGCCAGGGACGCCGCGCTCGAGAAAAGCTATCGATTGACGCTGTCCTCGCTGCAGATGCTGAGGGAGGGCAACATCGTGCCGGAAACGGTCATCGGCGAGCTCGAAAAACTCACCGGCGCCTATCCCGATCAAGCGATGTTCATGGAAGCCGTGATCGATGCCACCGCCCAGGTCAGCGAGCCGATCGATCAATACATGCCGGACATCCTCAACGCCGCCGAGACCAGCACTTCGTACATCCTGAGCGCGCGCGCGTTGGCCGAGCTGAGCGCGAATCGCAAGAACGATTCGGTGCCGCAGGTGATCCTGGACATGATCAAAGGCCTGCAAGGACTCGAATATGCGCAGCAATGGCTGTTCGACAAGGCCGTCATGGCGCGTCTGCGTAATGGCGTCGGCGCTTGCCAGAGCGGCATACCGGAAAACGTCGCCGACCGGCGCAAGGTCTCCGCAGAGCAGATGAAGCAGCTCGAGAGCGCGCTGAAAGACCCGGCGTTGTTTGAAAAACTGGACAAGCTGTGGCACGGAACATCCTGCAGTCCCGATGAAACGATTGCCATGAATCAGCAGATCGAAGCCTTGTACGTCAAGTACCGGGCTTCGATACGCGAAAGCGCGCGCAAGAAACCGGCTTACGACCCCAACAAGCACGTGCAGTGGAACGGCGACGGCTGCGGTTGCGTGCTCGACCGGCTGGTGGGAGAAGTGTATGGCTTCTATCCGTTCTGGTTTGCCGGCACCCCGCAAAAGGTGAATTTCAGCACCCTGTCGCGGGTCGCTTATTACGGCCCGACGTTCGACGATACCGGCATTCTGAGGCAGGCGAACGACGGCCGCGATTTCGTTGCCGCAGCCGAAAACGGCGACCTGGCGCAACACGATTTCGTCAACATCGCGCGCGATCACCAGACCGCGGTGGATTGGGTGGTCCAGCGCAACGACTGGCGCTCCTGGCAAAAAATGGACAAGGGGCGCAAGGAACAGATACTCGAACGCCTGGCGACCAGCATCGTGCGCCTGATGTCGATCCGGCTGCATAGCTGGACCGCAACCGTGTCCAATCACCTGCCATTCGGCGCGCGCTTCGTGCCGACCAATGGCGACGGCGTCACGCTGTTCTTCGACGACTATCCGGACGACGAGGTGTCGGTCGGGGTGTTCAACAAGTTCGTCGATACGCTGCGCAGCCGTTTGCGCGGCGCCAGGGCGGGCGACGTCATCAACGTGATGATGCGTCATTCGGCCTTGGGCAAGGGCATCTACGACTATCCCAATTTGTATGGACTGATCGCCGCGAGCGATGCCAACCCCAGGAAGGACTTGCTGGCCCAGGTCGAGCGCGACAGCAACATGCGGCCGCATTTCCTGGTGCTGCTGGAAGAACAGACGACCGATTCCAAGAAGCAATTGCGGCTGCGCATGGAAGGACCGCTGCACGGAGAGCGGCGCGAAATGGTGCTGCGACAAATCGTGCCGGTGATCACCTTCGACCACGACAACTGGCAGCAACTGCAGGACGACATCATTTACTTCAAGGACAACTTCGGCGGCATCGGCTTCTGGCCGATGCCGATGACGCCTCCGACCGCCGCGGCTGAGGCGCCCGGAGGCGCCGCCAAGGATGGGCCTGCGGCACTGGTCGACTTCGCCGGCGTGCAGCAATGCGACGTCAGCAGGGACGTGAGCCAATGCCTGGTCGATTTCTACCAGACGGTGCCTGGAGCCGAAGCCTCGCCGGTCTGCAAGACCGTGTGCGAAAACCTGTATGCCTTCCGTCTCGCGGCCAAACTGGCGGTGCTGTTGCTGATCGCTTGCGTCGCCCTGTATTACTGGTCCTGCATGTGGCGCGAACGGATGGCGCGTTGCTACCATGCCCCGACCGTGGCGATCGCCGCCGTCTGGAGCTTGCTGGCGCTGGCCTTGCTGTTTTGCGATCCGTTCCTGCGATGGCTGGCGCGCGGTTACATGATTCCGATTTTCCTGGTGCTGTTTATCTGCGCGCTGATTGCCTGGTATCAGTACCGCTTGAAGGAGCGTGACGAGCAGCCATGAGCCACCGGTGATGGGCGGTGGGCTGGGAGGGCGAAACGACATGGAGTATCAGAACAAGCCGGAGCAGGGCGGGAGCGACAGAGCAACAGACAAGGCGACCGACAGCGCAGGAGAGACCCGCGCCGACGGCAACTCTGCGCGCGCGGGGGCGTTTGTCGATGCGCGGCCGGTCATGGCAAGGGATCGCCAACTGATGCAGATGATGCGTGCCAATGCCGATACCCATGTCGATGCCCGCAAGCAGGCCGCTGCGCCGCCGGCCGCAGCAAAACCGGTATTGCAGCCCAAACAGATGAGCAGGCTGCCGTCGTCGCGGAGTCCGATACAGCTGGCAACAACGGTCAAGGGCGAGGAGGTCGGCGGCGTTGCTTCGGAAGCGACCCACACGGAAGGATATTTTGCGATCGATCCGGTCCGGCATCCGGGCGTCTATGCCGAGGTAGGCACCAAGATGACCGCCACACTGTACGAGAAGAGCCCGCTCAAAGGTTCGCCGGTCGGCAATCAGTGGCTATGGATGGATGCATTGAAAAACCGTGCGAATACCACGGTAATCCGAGGACATTTGCTGAATCATGACCTGGGCGGGAGAGGACTTCCTCACAACCTGTTTCCGATTTCGAATGCCGCCAATCAGGAACACTCCAATCAGGTTGAACAGAAAGTGAAGGGCTTATTGTATGGTCCGAACAAGTTGAACACTGACCAAAAGCCCTTGACCTATGAAGTAGAGGTGACGAATCGCGATGACGTGGCTTTAACGGCAACTTTTCATTGTACCTGGACGCATCCCGACAGCAAGGGGACGTATGACGTGAGATCGGACCTGGGCAAGAAAACGAAATTTTCGATGGCCGGACCAACGGATGCCGCAGGCAGGCCGATAGCAAAGATCGTTCCGGCGGCTGCCTGGGCAAAAGGCGACAAAGAGGTCATTCCGAAGCAAGACGACAGGTATGTGCAATGGATCGGACAAAATCCTGCATTCAGTCATGGCGGAGTCTTCGATATCAATACCGGCCAGACGAGGGCACGCATCGCAGGCGTTGAAGAAGGATCCCAGTACCAAGCTATACCTTACTGGAAACGTCAAATAAACAATATGGAGAGCAGCGGGCTCTATTTACATGCAGTACAGGAGTGGTGGGACAAAAAAAACGCAAAAGGCAGGCAGCAGGCTGAATTGAACGATGCGCTTGACTTTGCGGTCGATCAGATCGTCCCCGTGACACGTCAAGCGCCGAAAGGCGCAGGGGGGAGCGGGCGTCTGTGGGTGAAGAAGATAAAAGGCAAGAAAATAACGGCACCCCAAAGAGCATCGGCAAGAATAGTACTGCGCCCTTCGGTACAACTCCCGTCGGCATTCGAAAAAGGACGGGCATTCGAAAAAGGAAAGGCAAAATTCGTTGCAAATCAGGCGAGGCGGCGGCGCAGGGATCAGCTGGATGCGGCGGGAAATGTTCGTCTGCCGGAGCAAGATGAGAAACCTGACTTCAGCAGCAGGGAAGAGATCATGAGACTGAAGAAGCTGCAGGAAAGCACCTATGAGTCGGACATCGAGGAGTCAATCCGCACGATGTTGAGAAATGCAAACGAGGCGTTGGAGAACAAGGGTTGATCCGGCTGAGGATAGGGGCATGAACAAAAGGTCGTGCCGCTCAAAGATAATGCAATGGTCAAAAAGATGAAAAAAATGGTCTACATGCTGGAACGCGATCAGCTGTTTCGCAAGTCCCTGCTGTGGGAGTTGCAGAGCCGGTATTTCAGCGAGCGCGGCGTGCAAGCCTGGCGCGACGAAGAAGTGCCGCACTACATCACCAGCAACCCGACCATCGCGCGCGCCTATGCCGAAACGGTGTTTGCGTTTTACCAGGACCGGCAGCGCCTGTCGGCCAGTACCGAGGCGCTGACCATCTGCGAACTCGGCGCCGGCTCGGGGCGCTTTGCGTTTTATTTCCTGTCGCATCTGATGACGCTGTGCGCTTCGTCCGGCGTGGCGCTGACGGCGTTTCGCTACGTCCTGACCGATTTCACGCAAAGCAACCTGGATGCGTGGCGCGTGCATCCGCGCTTCCAGCCATGGTTTGCGAACGGCTTGCTGGAGGTGGCGCTGTTCGACGCGAATCACACGCACACGCTGGAATTGCAAGTCGGCGGCGGCGCCGTGGCGACCGGCGGCCTGGAACAGCCGCTGGTGGTGGTGGCCAATTATTTGTTCGACGGCGTGCCGCAAGACCTGTTTTATTTTCAGGATGGCGCGGCGCACGATTGCCTGGTTTCTCTGCACACCGAGGCAGATCCGCAAGGGATGGATGCAGCAGATCTGCTGGAGAACATCCGCATCGATTATGGCTATCGGCCATTGACGCAAGAGCCGTATGACGATGCACTCCTGCGGCAGTTGTTTGCGCAGTACCGGACGCAGTCGCAAGCGGCCCATGTCTTGTTTCCGGCCACCGGCCTGCAGTGCCTGGCGCGCTTGCGCGCCTTGTCGCGCAACGGCCTCATGCTGTTGTCGGCCGACAAGGGCCAATGCGAGCTGGCGACGGTGGCGCTGCGTGATCCGCCGGCGCTGACGCGGCATGGCTCATTTTCGTTGAGCGTCAATTACCACGCCTTGCTGGAATGGGCCGAGATCGGCGGCGGCTTTACGCTGCGGCCGCAAAACCGTCATCGCAGCCTGGCCGTCGTCGCGTTGTTGCTGGTGGAGCGCGCATCCGAACATGATGCGACCTGCGCCGCATATCGCCGGCATATCGCCGGCTTCGGTCCCGATGACTTCTACACGATTGCCAGCCTGTTGTATCGCGGCATGGAAGTCATGAGCATCGACGAGATCCTGGCTTACATGCGACTCAATCACGCCGACGCCCATCAACTGGCCAGGCTCATGCCGCGCCTGACGGAACTGGCGCCGAAGTTGGACGATGACCAGGTCGAGGCGCTCAAGACGATGCTGGCGCAGAGTTGGGCGATGTATTTCCCGTTGGGCGAGGAGCGCGACCTGGCGTTCGAGATCGGCTGCCTGCTGTACGAGCTCGACGAGTTCGAGGCGGCGCTGACGTACTTCGCGCGCACCGAGGAAATCTACGGCCGCGATGCCGGGGTCTGGTACAACATGGCGGCTTGCCATCAGCAACTAGGACAATTTCAACAGGCGCGGGCGCTGCTTGAAAATACGCTGAACGTGATGCCGGACAATGCGGGCGCACGGGCGTTGCTGGAGCAGATGGCGGAGCGCTGAAAAATCATTTTGCCCCGCCATGGCTGTTGATCGCCATCAACGATCCCGGCGGCTGCGGCGAGGAATCCCCGGCCCGTGCGACAGGCACAAGCACGGGGCGCCCATGTCGGCTGCTTACGTCAGCTTGAAGGGCAATTGGCGCAGGGTTTTTCCGGTCAGGTGCGCAATGGCGTTGGCAAATGCCGGCGCTAGCGGCGGCAGGCCGGGTTCGCCCATCCCGGTCGGCGGATCCGCACTCGGCACGATGTTCACGCTGAATGCCGGAACGTCGGTAATACGCGCCACGGTGAAGTCGCCGAAGTTGCTTTGCTCCACCACGCCGTCTTTGAGCGTAATGGCTGCGCCCGGCAGGCACATGGACATCCCCATGATTGCCGCACCTTGCACCTGCGCTTCCAGCGTGCGCGGATTGACGGCGAGATTGCAATGCACGCCGGCGGTCACGCGATGCAACACCGGCTGGCCATCTTGCACCGAGGCCTCCACGACATATGCCACGACCGAACTGAAGGCCTCGTGCACGGCAACGCCCCAGGCTCGCCCGGCAGGCAGTTGCTGCTTGCCGTAGCCGCTCTTGTCCACTGCCAGTTGCAGGGCTGCCCGGTGGCGCGCGTGCTGGTCGCCGAAGAGCTGCATGCGGTAGGCGACCGGATCCTGCCGGGTGCTGCGCGCGATCTCGTCGATCAAGGTTTCCATCACGAACGCGGTGTGCGTGGAACCGACGCTGCGCCACCATAGCACCGGCACATTCAGCTTGGGGTGGTGCACCGTCAGGCGCATTGGAATGGGATAGGGGTCGCGCATGCCTTCCGTCGCCGTGCCGTCTATGCCGTTCTTGACCTGAAACTGCTCAAAGACGGATCCGGCAGTGATGGATTGGCCGACGATGACATGGTCCCAGGCCAGCACTTTGCCGCGTTCATCGAAACCGATGCGGGCGCGATGCAGATGCATGGGACGGTAGTAGCCGCCGTGCATGTCGTCCTCGCGGCTCCAGAGCGTGCGCACCGGCACGTTGAAACCTGCCGCGCGCGCTGCCTTCGCGATTTCGCACGCTTCGACGACAAAGTCGCTGCCGCTTGAGAAACGGCGACCGAAACCGCCGCCGGCCATTTGCACGTGGACGTCGACTTGTTCCGGCTTCACCCCGAATACGCGAGCGACCGCAACACCATCCAGCCCGGGGCACTGAGATCCGGTCCATATTGCGACGCGTCCATCGGCGCTGACTGCGACGGTGCAGTTCAATGGTTCCATGGAGGCGTGCGCGAGGTAGGGAAAGACATACTCGGCTTCCAGCTGGTGCGGTGCGGTTGCCAACGGCGCCATGTCGGCGTCGAATTTGCGCGGACCGGGCTGGGTGGCAAGGCTACGATATTGCGCGAGCTGCTTGTCGCTATCGACTTTTTCGACGGCCGAAGTATTCCACTCCAGCTTCAGCGCGTCGCGTCCCTGTTTGGCCGGCCAGTAACCGTCGGCGATGACCGCCACGCCTTCGGCGCCCCGATCCAGCGGCACGCGCACCACGGCTTTGACGCCTTTTACGGCACGCGCCGCGCTGTCGTCCACGGAAGCCAGGCGAGCACCGAACATCGGTGGACGCGCCACTACGGCAGTCAATTGACCGGGCAGGCGAGTGTCAATGCCGAATTGTTGCCGGCCGCTGCTTTTGTCGCGTGCGTCCAGGCGTGTCGTCGGGCGTCCGATGATGCGGAAATTCCCGGGATCTTTCAGCGTCACTTTTTCGGGCACGGGAAACGCCATCGCCGCTTCCGCCAGTTCGCCGTAGCTCAGCTTGCGGCCTCCCGGTCCCAGCACCCAACCGGTTTCCGTGCGCAACGTGCTCGCATCGACGTTCCAGCGCGCTGCTGCGGCACCGAGCAACATGGCGCGGGCGCGGGCGCCGAGTTCGCGATATTGCGTGAAACTGTTCTTGACCGAATTCGAGCCGCCGGTAAGATGGATTCCAAATAGCGGATCAATGTACGCCGGGTCGTTCGAACCGTGCCGGGCGCGCACCAGCGTCCAATCCGCATCCAGCTCTTCGGCCAGGATCATCGGCAGTGCCGTTTGCACTCCCTGGCCGAACTCCAGTCGATTGACCGCCACCATCACCTCGCCGTTGGGCGTAATGTGCACGAAGGCCGCAGGTTGTTGGGTCGGCTTGAGTGCGTTGCCGGCGGCTTGTCCCATGGCCAGATGAGGGAAGGCGCCGAGAGCCAGCCCTACCGAACCGGCAAGTTTGAGGAAAGTGCGGCGCGGCAAGACCGGAGCCGCATCGTTTGGATCTCGCTCCAGCAGATGCTGCAAGGCGCGCGGCATGTCGCGGTAATCTACATTGGGCAACATGGCAACTCCTTCAGGCGAGGGCTTTGGCGGCATCGGCCACCGCGGCGCGAATACGGACATAGGTACCGCAGCGGCAAATGTTGCCGGCCATGGCGGCGTCGATATCGGCGACGCTGGGCTGGGTGCCGCGGGGCAGGGATTTCAGGAACCCGGTGGCGCTCATGATCTGGCCGCTTTGACAATAGCCGCACTGCGCCACGTCATGCTTGAGCCAGGCGGCATGCACGGCCGCACCGACAGGGTCGCTGCCGTCGGTTACGGCTTCGATCGTCGCGATTTTCTTGCCTTCGGCAGCGGAAATCGGCGTGATGCACGAGCGGATCGGCTGACCATCCAGATGCACTGTGCAGGCGCCGCACAAAGCGGCTCCGCATCCGAACTTGGTGCCGGTCATGCCAAGGTTGTCGCGCAAGGCCCAGAGGATAGGGGTGCCGGGGTCGGCGTCGACGGTGTGCTGGCGGCCGTTGATGTTGAGCGTACTCATGGCGGGCTATTCTCCTGGGTGAGTGAAGAAGGAGGGTGGCTAATTGCGGTTGTCTGCAATCCGATGCCGGGCGCTTGGGGCGAAAACTCCGACAAGCTTGAGCACAGATGGATGCGACTCCCTTCAAACCATGAAAGTATGCTCCTCCGTCCACGAAATGTTCTTGCCGGTTTTGACTGATCTCTTGCCTATTCCAACAAATTTTCCGCTGAATCGGGTTAAACGCCCGACGTTGCCTTCAGGAAGCTTTCCCTGGCCGTTTGATGTCTCGTTGTGACCGTGAGCCAGACAAGTGGCTGACATGCGCGGCACTCGCATGTTCATTTCAGATGTCCCCTGAAGAAGGCCAGCACCTGAGCGTTGAAATCGCGATGAAAAGCTGCGCGGTCGAATCCGGGCCGGTCGTCGCAGATATCTGGCCTCGACTCGCGCAGCGCGGGCGAGCAAGGCGGAATGAAACCGAAGTGCGTGGCGTTTTCCGCCAACCGCCAATCCGGTGCGACGGGCAGGTTGCGGCGAACCTCGGCCACGTTTTCGGGCGTGACGCCGTCGCCGCCGTAGGCGGAGCTCCACAGCTGAATCGGAATGGTAACGTTCTTCAGGCCTGCGGCGTCGAAAATCATGCTGAGCGGGTCGACGATCACGGCCGCCCGGATGCGGTTGTCATGAGTCAGCGGAAACGCAAGGAGTTCCTGGAATCTCTGCCTGACAAGCCCGCATGCCGGGCTTTCCGGCGCCGACATGCATGGAGATGACGGCGACATAGGAAGGCGCTGGAAGTCCGGTTGCGCGCCGGCGAGCACCAGGCCCGTGTAGCCGCCCCTTGAGAAACCGTAGAAGCCGATCCTGTCGGCGGCAAGCGATGTATGCCCCTCCCATTGCCGAAGCATGTAGTCGATCAGCCGCTTGATGTCGGTCGTCCGCGTCGCGAGTGCCGATAACTTGTCGTTCGGGCCGCCGCGAATCTGATAGTTGTCGTCCGAATGGTTGATGGCGGCGACCACAAAACCCGCGTCGGCCAGCGCATCCGCGGTGTCGCGCTGGTTGAAGAAGGAACCTCCATAGCCATGAGAGATCACGACCAGCGGCAGTTGCGTTCCGGAGACCGGGCAGTTCTTGACGCCGTCGATGACCAATTGGCCGAGCACGATCTTGTCCGGGGGCGCATCGCAGGGCGTCCACACAACGCCACGCAGCGCGGGGCCGTCCTTGTCTGCCGGCACCTCGATAAACTGGAAGCCTGCGGCATGCGCCAGGCTAGTGCAAAGACAGAGAGTGGCGAGCGAAAGGAAACGGCGCAAGGTCGCCGCGGGTTCGCGCAGCGGGCGCAGTCGATCGCAGGAATTGACGCGCCTGAAAATAGCGCGTGCGTTCGAGAGTTTTTTCATTTGCATTTCCTTCCGCGGTAACGAGCAGGCCCTAAGGCACGTTCTCGATTCGTCCACTGCCCGAGACGGTCGAATGCAGGGTCGCCGGGTGGCCGTACAGTTTCACGGTCCCGCTGCCGGCGATGGCAATGTTTGCGCTGTCCCGGGCCGCGACCCGTGCATCGCCGCTCCCGTGCACGACGATTTCCGCGGATCGGGCCGAGAGTTCTTGCAGTTGCGCCGTTCCCGAGCCTGCAACGTTGAGCCCGACGGCCTGCACGGAACCTTTCGCCACGATGCGGCCGCTTCCCCTGATGAGAAGCTCCAGCCTTGGCTGATCGATGTCCGACAGGACGAGATCGCCGCTGCCGTTGACTCTCCATCGGGTGATGGACGGCGCCGTCAATTGGACCGTGAGATGCGTTGCCGGGATGCAGCCGATCTCATCGTCGAATCCGAGCCTGCCATTGGCAATACGCACATGGCTGATGACCTCCGGATCAGCGCTCACTGTCGCCTCGGCTTTGGCGCCGGGCCGATAGCTGACCGCGGCGGGCAAATCGATGTCGAGACTGTCGCGCGGATCGAAAGGAAACGTCACGGTCCCGCGTGAAGCGCCATCGCTGCCGTCCGCTGTGCGATGGCCTGCCCGCGCGCGTTGAAGCCAGGTCAGCCCGCAAGCCCATCGCGTATTCCGCGACCAGGAGGCGCCCTCGACGCCATTTGATCCGATGCGCGAAGCGCCGAACGCAAGGAGGCTGACGGCGATGATCAGGCCGACGATTGCGGCCAAGGCTCGTTTCCCGACGGCGTTCGATTTCCGCGGCGGGACGTCGCTGCCTGGTTCCGGCGCTTCGTTCCGGGCGGGATCAAGCAAGCGGTAATGCAACCGGACATAGCGCCCGAGCAAGCGCACGCCGGCGCCAAGACCGAGCAGCAGCAACGAGCCGCCGAACACCAGGCAGGCGACCAACCCGAAACCGACCACCATGCGAACCAGCGCGCCAGAGATCGAGCCTCCATGTGCTGAGAATACCGCGCCGAATATCACGTGGACGCCGGCCGCACCGAGCGCCACGAGGCCGGCGCCGATGCCGATGGCAACGACCATGACGACGAGCAGCAGCGGCAGCAGGAAGAAGATGTCGACTGCCGCCAGGCCTGCCAGAGCGAACATGGCCGTCGCGAGGTTGGCAACGCTGCGATGGGCCTCGAAACGTCGCAAGCCTGTCTCGGCGCGCAGCTCCCGGGCGAGCCGCGCCGGATCGCCGAGCGCCTGCGCAACCTCTGCCTCGCTGCGCCCCGAAGCGCCGGCCTCGTCGAAGTGCGTCTCGTAGTCGGCAAGGATCTCGTCGATCTCCTGCCTGGACAGGCCTGCGAGTCCGGCTCGCAACGTACGTAAAAATGTCTCGCGGTTCATGCTTGATCTCCGAGAAGTTGATCGACCGCCTCGACGAAGGCGCGCCAGTCGCGTCGATGCGCCGCCAGTGTCGTGTGACCCAGGGGGGTGAGGCGAAAGTATTTGCGCGAAGGCCCGCTGCTCGATTCGACCAGGCGGGTCGCAACCAGCCCATCGTTCTGCATGCGCCGCATGAGCGGATAGATCGTGCCTTCGCCCATGCCGACGGCGCCGGCGAGCGTGCTCGCGATCTCGTAGCCGTAGCTCTCGCCGCGAGACAGCAGGGCGAGCACGCACAGGTCCAGTGCGCCTTTTTTCAGTTGGATTTGGATCGATTCTGGCATGTTCGGATAAGGTGGTTTGCTAGAGTATATGAAACACTACCTGTTTATGCAAGGTACTTGAAACAAGCTCATGATCGAGGGATGCCAAGGGCAGCGTGACGTGGAGTGAAAAATCCGCCTGATGCGGGCTGGACTTATGCGCCGATATTGGCCCGGAAGGCGGGAGCACAGCGGCAAACCGGATGCGTAAATTCACCATGTGGCGGAAAAAAAGCTTCCTGGCGAACCATGTGCATTATCCGTGCCACTCAAGAATATCGAGAAAGACATGCGAGAACGTCGCATGTCTTTTCTTCGGGGAGGATAGATCTTGATAAACTTTATGTGGAGTTCGAAATGATCATGAAAGTTGGCACAATTGGAGATGTTTATTATTGCCCAATTGACGATAAGACGTACAAAATCACCCGCGAGCATACAGTGATCGAGGATCACGATCCCAATGACATCAGTGCGGCGCATGATACCCACATCAGCAACTGGAGGGATTTTCACGTTGAGGGGCAAATAAATCCTGCCGGCGATATCGGCGATATTCACGACAATTATCCACACCACAAAGAGCTCTACAATAGTGGCAATACAACTCCCACCAACAGCAATACCAATTACCCAAGCGATATTCCCGCCAACGTTCGCTCCTGGGTAGACCAGGCAGCCGAGGAACTGGCGAAGAACGGCATCCACATGAGCGACCAGGACAAGGTCAACATGGCGATCATCGCGATGCACGAATCGGGCGGAGACCCCAATGCGGTCAACAACACGGACGAGAATGCACGGGAAGGCCACCCCTCGAAGGGACTGGTGCAAACCATCGATTCGACCTTCAGCGCATATTCGTTGCCAGGCCATGGCGACATCTTCAACCCGGTGGACAACATCATCGCCGGTTACCGTTATGCCGAAGCGACCTACGGTTCGACCAACACCGTGCCAGGCATCCTGGCGCTCAATAGAGGCGACGGTTACATAGGTTATTGAAATCAGGCTGGCGAGCATGGTTGGCGACTGCCGCGCATCGCCGCCCGGTGCGAGTTCCGCATGTGCCCTCGAGCCCGGGCCGGGGGCAGGGATTTGCTTAGGCAAGCGCTGGACGGCTGCAAAACCATCGACTGAAGACAATGTATTTCATTGTGTAAATTCATCAGTCGTTGATTTCATGATGTCGTTCGCTCCTCGTGAACGACGGGTGCTTCTTTTCAATAAGCTATCGAAACAGGATGGCAGGCCAGCCAGCGACGGCATTGCATCCATCATCATCGGCTTGATTCCGGCGGTCACCGCAACGGTATCGGTGCAGGAGACCAAGGGCTTGCTGATCGGCGAGCGCGCCCGCCAGGGCATCCTCAATAGCAGCGCTGATACGGAGAGGGCGTGTCGCGGTTGAGTGAAAACGTCACCGCGCCGCAATGGCAGGATGCTTGGCGTTTCTGCTGTCCTCGTTGTTTGCCGATCGGGTGTCAATGACCGCCGCCCATGGAAATCATTGCCTCCTTGACCTTCGCCATGCCGAAATGCCAGATCTGATCGAGCTTGATATGCGGCATGATCGGTAATTCATCGGGGTCTATGAAGACGTTCAAAATAGCGGGCCCGGGCGCCGCGAGGAAGGGCCCCAGCATTTCCTCCAGTTCGGCAGCGCTCTTCGCCGTATGGCCCTGGGCGCCGCAGGCAGATGCGAACATGGCGAAATCGAGGTTGGGGAACTGCGAGCCTTCGAAAGCAGGCAAACCGGCTTGCTCCATTTCCAGATGCACCAGTCCCCATTCGCGGTTGTTGAACACGACGACCTTGACCGGCAGCTTGTGTTCGACCGCGGTCATGAATTCGCCCAGCAGCATGGTGAAGCCGCCGTCGCCGACCGCGACGATCACCTGGCGGCTACGGTCGAGCGCCTGGATGCCGTTGCCCTGGCCGAGCGAGGTGCCGACCGCGGCATTGTTGAACGAGGCCAGAATGCGCTGCCGCCCGGTCTGGCGAATCCAGTTGCCGCACCATAAGGTGACTGCGCCGGTATCGACGACGAACACGGCATCGTCATTGGCGCGATCGCTCAGTCGGCGCGCGAGATATTGCGGCTTGACCGGCCCTTTCTCCGGCTTGCCGGGCGGCGCGGCGTGCTTGTCGAGCGTCATGTTCCACTGATGGCGATGGTCGTCGACCTTGTGCAAAAACGCAGCATCGGTCTTGCCGCGTACTTGCTGCAGCAGTTGCGCGACGGCCGGCCCGACCGAGCCGGCGATGCCCAGGTCGACCGGCATGCGGCGGCCCAGTACAAAACCGCGTTCATCGATCTGGATGGTCTGCGTGCGGGTGGGCAAGAATTCCGAATACGGATAGTCGGTGCCGAGCATCAGCAGCAATTCGGCGTCGCGCATGGCATCCATCCCGGGTGCGCCGCCGATCAGGCCGACGCCGCCGATCCAGTGCGGATGATCGTAGGGCAGCATGTCCTTGCCGCGGAAGGTATGGATCAGCGGCGCCTGCAGTTTTTCGGCCAGCGCGGCGATCTCGCGGATGCTGGAGCGGCCGCCGTTGCCGACGAAGATGGCGACCGAGCTGGCGGCGTCGATCAAGCGCGCCGCATGACCGATTTCACTCTCGGCTGGCGTGACTTCCGATTGCGGACGCAAAGTGCCGATGCTTGATACCGACGCCGTGGCGGCGATCTTGCCGCCGATGACGTCGGCGGGAATGCTGATGTGCGCCACGCCGCGCTGATGGTAGGCTTGCGCAATGGCCTGATGCACTACCTGCACCGCTTGCGCCGGATTGATGATGGTTTGGGTGTAGGCGGCGACGTCGCGAAACAGCAGGTCGGGAACGTTCTCCTGCAGATAATCGATGCCGCGCCGGTTGGCCGGCACACCGCCGGAAATCGCCAGCACCGGCGCATGATCTTTGCGCGCTTCGTACAGGCCGGCGACCAGATGGTTGGCGCCGGGCCCGGTGGTGCCGCAGCAGACCGCCAGCTTGCCGGTCAGTTTGGCCTGTCCGGCGGCGGCAAGGGCGGCGCCTTCTTCGTGGCGCACGCCTATCCATTCAATGCGCTTGTCCTTGCGCACTGCCTCGGTCAGTGGATTGAGCGCATCGCCGACGACGCCGAAAATCTGGCGCACGCCGAGGCGATGCAGGGTTTCGACGAGCATTTCGGCAACGGTGGTTGACATGGGAATCCTCGATTGGCGTTGGTGAAAGAGGGGATGGAAGCGTCGGAGGGTTCTTCAGCATAGGCGTGCATATCGCGGATCTCTATCAGCGGGTGCAGTAAATCGATGTAGGAATCGACGGCGTCGGAGAGATTTCCTCTCGGTGGCGTCAACTGCTGTGGTCATCGCTCCACTCCTCTATTCTTACAAGCGGCAGCGGCGCTGTCCGATTTTCTTGCGGCCTTTGCGGCACTACATTGACAGCATGTCGTTTGCGCCCTGTCCCATGTTTTAACCGGACAGAGAGGCAGACCTGTTTTCGTCAATAAGGAGAATCGCCATGCCGCAACCGCAATTCCGCCCGCAATTTCGCATGCAGTCACGTCGTTCCGGCGCCATGTTCAAAGTACTCGGTCTGGCGGCGATCAGTGTTGCCGGCCTGGCGCTGGTGATGAGTCATGCGCGCGCCGACGACCTGCCGCACGCCGACAAGAGTTTCATCAACAGCGCAGCAGAAGCCGGGAATTTCGAAGTCAAGGCCAGCAAAATCGCCCTGGAAAAGACCGGAAACCCCGACGTCAAGGATTTCGCGACCCTGATGGTCGACGAACATACCACCGTCGGCGACAACCTCAAGAAGCTCGCCGCCAGCAAGAACGTCGAACCGCCCACCGAGCCTGGCATGGCGCAACGCGCCAAGATCGCAGTGCTGGAAAAACTGGAGGGCGCCACCTTCGACAAGCAATACGTCCGCATGATTGGCGTGGCGGCCCACAAGGATGCCGTCAAGCTGTTTCGCAAGAGCGCCGGCGAGGCCAAGGATCCGGACGTGAGGGATTTTGCGGCCAAGACGCTACCGAATCTAGAGCATCACTTGGAAATGGCAAACGCACTAAAAATCAAAATGGACGCCAAGAAGTAAATTTAAGACCAGGCTGCTTCGGCACGTCGGCCACACCTTCCACGGTTCTGGCCATCTGCGCTGCGTATCTTCTTTGGCATGCAAAGGCATGTCTCAATGTCCCAGAGGGAGGCAGGATGGTCAGGGCAGGCGATCAAGCCCGATGAGCTTGCCGGAAAGCGCGAAGGTTCAGAATGAATGCCCGCGTCGTGAGGTAAAGCACGACACTGTTGAGTAGGTGCCAGAACATGTGCGTACCGATGCTGAGGTACTTGCAGACAGCCATATCGGCAGAGCGGAATATCAGCGAAAGGCTGAACACCCCTGCGGCCAGCAACAAGGCCATAGGTTCGTGCTTGCGTGTACGCCAATGATAAATCCCCAGCCCGGCAATGAAGAGCCACGCGGAGCCGTATGACGACAAGGAGCCATTCAGCCATTGCGCGGGCAAGGAACCGAACCAGGACGTTGCAGCGAAGAAGGCAATGAGCCAGCCGCCCACTTTCAGCGCTGAAAGCCGCGCAACTTGGCACAGGTAGAAAGTCAGGAACAGCACCTGATAAATTGAAATGGGAATGACATCGGCAAACAATGCCCAACGTACTGCAAAGGTATGGAAGAGGAAACTGCCGATACCGATCACGGCAATCATCAGCGTCAATATCCATGTCGTAATGGAAGTTTTCAAGCCTTGGGACTCGAGCAACCGCCACAGGCAATAGGCAGCGAGCAGAAAACCGGCGTTCGAAAGGGCATTGACGGGTTCAGCCCAGAAATTCGGGCTGAGTCGTTCACAGTACAGATCCACGGGGGCGAAAAATGATTCGTTCATGGCGCGGTAAAGAAGGCGTCTCCCTTCGCAAATTCAAAACATGGTGCAACAGTCAACTGGCAAATCGGTTCAGTGATCTAGCGCTAAGGAAGGAGTCGAGCGGACGTTAGCCGGCCTGGTCGTTTTCCCGGTCGATTATTGAGCGTTCCCTCAACGTTGGCAATCTTTGCATTTTGCACGAAGTGGATACAAGTTTGTGCAAATCAGCGACGGCACCAGACAAGGCTTCGTAAGTTGCGTCTCGCAGGTCCCCCATGGCGGTCGCCTCTACGTGCGCCAAACATCGGATGTTTGCTCCATCTCCCGCACGCATTGAACCCGGCATTTCCGATCGCTCCTGACGGGGCGCAACAATGCGGGCATGCCAGCCTATGTCAATAAAGTTGCCTCGCGAAAACATGGCGCCTCATTCCCATTGCTGCGATGCAGCCAGCCGAATGGATTTGTCAGGATATATTTTGAAAAAGTGAGACGGGAAGTCAACTCTCGGAGCGATTCAGTGGCAATATTGCGGGCAGAAAATATTCTCATTTTTTACGGGAATGAACTCAAGCACTCAACGGGGTCGGAATGACAAGGAGTTGAGTCGTAAAAGATAAGGGCAAGATCAAATTACCCTTGCAGGATGGGGCTTTGCTTGTTAAGCGGATAGTTTGCTGAAATAAACAAGCTTGCCGATGTCGGGTCGGCAATGCTCAGGGGAGCGGGATGCTGGAACGTATTGTGCCGGAGAACACTATCATCGCAGCGCTCGGAACACGGCTGCTCGCAGTGCCGGCGGTCGCGGCCGTCCATCTCGTCGCGGCAGCGAGGGAGGGGGAGGCGGGGGACGGCCTGGTCGCCTATGTCGTTGGCGGCCAGCGCAAGGCTTTGGACGCCGCCATTGCAGACTCGGCTTATCCGGGGCCGGTGGCGCTGGTGCGCGTGCATGCTTTGCCGCTGCGCCCCGACGGCAGCGTGGATGACGCTGCCCTGGCCGCATTGCCGGCCTGGGTCGGGGCGTCGTTGCCGCCGACCGCCGTCTATCGGCCGCTTGCGCCGCTGCGGCAGCGCATCCATCTGGCCGATCTCCTGCCGGACTATCCCTTGCTGACCTCCACCGTGCAGGAAACGCCGCTCTCCAGGACGCCGGCGAACGACGCTGCCGACAAGCCGGCGGTTTCCCGTCTCAGGCCGCTCCCCGCGCAGCCGCGAATGCCCGCCAACCTGGCCGAAGCATTGGCGCGCGCGGCGCAGCATCCCGAACTCGGCATCGTCCATGTCGCCGCCGACATGCGTGAAACCCGTGTCAGTTATGCCCAATTGTTCGATCAGGCGCGCCGGATATTGGGCGGCTTGCGCGCACGCGGCGTGCGCAGCGGCGATGTGGTTCTGGTCGATGCGGCAGACAGCCGCAGCCTGCTGCCGCTGTTCTGGGCCTGTCTGCTCGGCGCCATGGTGCCGGCGCCGTTCAAGCTTGCTGCGGCGGCAGTCGGCGGCGCGTCGCTCAAGCGTCTGCGCGATTCCTGGGAAGTGCTGGGGCGGCCGCTCATTGCCGCCGATCCGGCCAGCTTGCAGGCGCTGGCGCCGCTGGGAGCGGATGCGCTGAGCGGAATGACCTTGCTGGATGCGTCCGAACTCTGCCGCGCCGAAAGCGCAATCCCTTCGCCGGCAAGCGACCTGCAGGCCTTGTCCATGGTGTTCATGACCTCGGGCAGCACCGGTCTTCCCAAGGGCGTCATGCTGAGCCAGGCCAACGTGCTGGCGATGATCGGCGGCACCGCCGAACGCGGCGCCGCGTTGACGCCAGGCGCGACGACCATGAACTGGATGCCGCTCGACCATGTCGGCGGCCTGGGCTTCTTGTCGATCTTGCCGCTGGTGCTCGGCATGAACCAGATACAGGTCGACACCGCCACCGTGCTGGAAGCGCCCGTACGCTGGCTGGACCTGGCGCACCGGCATCGGGTCTGCATGGTCTGGACGCCCAACTTTGCGTTCGAGCTGTTGCAGCAAGCGGCTTCCGCGCCCGGCGCGGCGCGCGACTGGGACCTGTCCAACCTGCGCATGATCCTCAACGGCGGCGAGGCCGTTTCCGACAGCGTGCTGACGGCTTTTTCCGCGCGTTTCGCAGAGAACAAATTACCCGCCGGCGCGATCTGGCCGTCGTTCGGCATGACGGAAACCGTCAGCGCATTTTCCATGTCGCCGTGGACCCCGGGCAACGGCGAAGTGGTTTCCCTCGGCCTGCCGATCTGCGGCGCCGCGCATCGCATCGTCGACCAGCATGGCGAAGTGGTCCCGGAAGGCATCATCGGCGCCGTCGAGCTGTCCGGCGACTCCCTGTTCATGGGATATTTCGGCCGCGACGACCTGACGGCCGAAGCGATGCACGGCAACTGGTTCCGCTCCGGCGACATGGGCATTATCCGCAATGACGAGCTCTTCGTGGTCGGGCGCATCAAGGAAATGATCATCGTCAACGGCGCCAATTTCTACAGCAGCGAAATTGAAGAAATCGTGGCGCAGACGGAGGGCGTCGAGCGCGTCAGCATCGCCGCCATCGGTGTGCGCGCGCCGGCTGCGCGGACGGATCAGCTGGCCTTGTTTTTCCATGTTTCCGGCGTTTCCGATGGTGCCGCCGTGCGCGACGACGTTCTTCGGCGCGTCATGCAAGACATGCGCATGCGCTTGGGCAAGCAACTGTCGCTGATGCCCGCGTATTTCATCCATGTACCGCCAGAGCGCCTGCCGCGCACCAATTCCGGCAAGGTCCAGCGGATGGAACTCAAGCGCCTGCTGGAAGCTGGTGTCTTCGATGCCGAGATCAAGCAAGCCGCCTGCCTGCTGGAGGCTGCCGGCACGATCCCGCGCTGGTTCTCCGAACCGTTCTGGAAAGCTTGCCAGGTAGCTGTCACGGCAGGCGAGTCCCTCCACGGGCAAAGCATTGCCGTATTGGGAGACGCCTGCGCCGGCGATGCCGCGATCCGGGCGGCGCTGGCGCGGGCGGCCGGCGATATCGACTGGCGGCAGTTCATGCTGGAAGAACAACCCGATCCTTTGCCTTCCCTGGACAGTCTTTTCAATACGATGGCGCAGCAGGGATTGCCCGACGCCATCCTGGTATTGCCCGGCTGGGCGCGCTTGCCCAGGCTGCTGTCGTTATGCCAGGCGCTGGCGGCGACGGCGCGAGGCAGCCGGCCTGCAAGACTGATCGTATGCGGCGGCGCTGACGCTGCTGATGCCGCCGAGCACGCTGCGGCCGCCGCTTTTTTGCGGACGGCGGCTGCGGAAATCGACGGTGTGCATTGCATGCATATCCAGTTTTCCGGCAAAGACCTCGGCAGCGACGCCGGCATGATTCTCGGCGACCTGCGCCAGCCCACGCGCGAAACCGAACTGGCCTACATCGACGGTGCGCGCCACCTGCGGCGCTGGCGCAACGTCGAGCTGCCCAAGGCGGATCGCCCGGCATTGCGCTCCGGAGGCCTGCATCTGATCAGCGGCGGACTCGGCGGCGTCGGCTTGTTGCTGGCGCGGCATCTGCTCGATCGTCACGACGCAAAACTGTTGATTGTCGGCCGTACCGAACCCGCACGGCTCGACGCCGCGCGCGCGACAGCGCTGCGGGAGCTGGAACGCAGCGGCCGGGTGCTCTACGTCAGCGCCGACGTGGCCGACGCCACGGCCTTGCGTGCCGCCGTGGCGCAGGCGCGTGCGCGCTGGCAGTGCGGACTGGACGGCGTCCTGCATCTGGCGGGCGAGGGCCGGCAGACCGAATTGCTCCGGGAAACGGCGGCAACGCTGGCGCAGACGATGCATGCGAAGGTGGCCGGCAGTCTCGCCTTGCAGGCGCTGGCCGAAGCGCATCCCGGTGCCCGGCTGGTCCTGGTCGGCTCCGTTGCCGGCATGGTCGCGGGCCGGCAGGACGCCGCCTATGCCGCCGCGAACGCTTGGCAGGCGGCGCTGGCGGAACAATTGGCGGCGTCCGGCAATACGCGCTGCCATTACCTGGGATTTTCATCCTGGCGCCATACCGGCATGAGCAAGAACGGCGCGCCGGTATCGACGGTGGAAGCAGCAGGGTATTTTTCGCTGGAACCGGAACATGCCGTCGCCAGCTTGGACATTGCGCTATCGGCTTCCCGGCCGGTGCTGGCGATCGGTCTCGACCTGCAGCATTCGCGCCACGCGGGCTTGCAAGATGCGGCCATCGCGGTGGATGAAGCGCTGGTCGTTGAAGCCGGAGGCGCTGCGCAAGGCGCCGTGATGTTGCGCGACCACTTCGGCCGCAGCCTGCCGGTTGCGGTGCTGGCGGTGGACGCGATACCGCGCACCGAATCGGGCGGCATTGATCGCGAACAGCTGGCGCGGATAGCCGGCGGATTCCTGCAGCCGGGCCGGCCGGGCAGCGAGTTCGAGCGCTACATGGCGCAGTTGTGGAAGCAGATCCTCGAGCTGTCCCTATGCGGCGTGCACGACGACTTTTTTGCGTTGGGGGGCAATTCGCTGCGCGCAGCGCAAATCGCAGCGGCCACGCGCGAACGCTTCCGTCTCGATGCGGCGATGCCCGATCTGCTGCAAAACCCGACCGTGGCAGGATTCTGCGCCCACGTGCGGCGCGGCGAAAGCAAGCCGGGCATCACCGAAGCCATCGCTCGCCGCTGGCTGGAAATAGAACAAATGACACCCGAACAAAAAGCGGCACGCATTGCTGCGAGGACCGTATGACGACACCTGAAATGCCGGCCATGGAGACTGGATTGGATGCGGCACTGGATGCAGCGCTGCTGGCCGACCTGCTGGCCGAGGACGGCTTCGAACTGCCGTCGGAAGCGTCGGCAATCCCCCGCCGCGCGGCGTCTGCGCGCGTGCTGGCGACGCCTGCCCAGCAACGGCTGTGGACGGTTGAACGCATCGACGGCGTGACCGGCGAATTCAATCTTGGCATGGATATCCGTTTCAATGCCCCGGTCAACGTTGCCGCGCTGGAACGCGCTTTGCTGGCGCTGCTGCAACGTCACGAGGGCTTGCGCGTCGGCTTTTCCGATCATGCTGACGGCAGCCTCGAACAGACCTTCACGCAAGTCGACAGCCTCTCCCTGGCGCAGCATGCCATGCCCGCGGCGTCGTGGCCGTCTTTCCTGCGGGAGGCCGTTGCACGGCCGTTCGACCTCGCTGCCGACCTGCTGCTGCGGGCGCAACTCCTGCACGACGGCGATTCCGGAGGCGGGGAGAGCGCCTTGCTGTTGACCTTCCATCACAGCATCATCGACATGTGGTCGGGACATCTGCTGCTGCGCGAACTGGTCATGCTGTATGCGCGCGAACTCGGCAAGGTCGATGAAACGGTGGCGCTGCCCGAGCCGGTGCAGTTCGGCGACTATGCGACGTGGCTGCGCGAGCTGCAGCAAGCCGCCGCGCGCGAACAGTTGCACGGCTATTGGAAGAGGCGGCTGGCGCAGTTGCCGACGGCGCTGGAATTGCCGTTTTCAGGACCGCGCGGACAAGCCGGCGCGACATTGTGCGAACGCATCCCGGTGGTCTTGCCGGCGCCGCTGACGGCAGCCGTCAAACGCTTTGCCGATACCGCCGGAACCACGCCGTTCGTGGTGATCCTGGCGGCGTTCCATGCCGTGCTGGCGCGCTATTCCGGCATGGACGACATCGCCGTCGGCATTCCGGTCGTCAACCGTCCGCGGCAGCAGGAGCAGGACATCGTCGGTTTCCTGAGCGAGACCATGGTGTCGCGCAATCTCTCGGAGCGCAGCCAAAGTTTCGGTACGTTGACCGAACAGGTGCGCGATCGCATGCTGGAAGACTTGCGCCATCAGGGACTGCCGTTCGATGATGTCGTCAAGCTCGTCAATCCGGAGCGCCGCACAGGGCTTGCGCCGCTGTTCCAAGTCATGCTGGTGTTCCAGACGATGCCGCCGCTGCAGGCGCAAGCCGGCGAGGTGCGCGCGCACGCCGCAACCGTCCCGCTTCCCGCCGCCCGGGCGGACCTGCTCCTGGAACTGGAGGCCGGCGCGGAACACATCGAGGGCGGACTGGAGTATCGCCGCAATTTCATCGATCCGCAGATCGCCGCCGCGATGGCGGCATCGTTTGAAGTGGTGCTGGAAGCCGCGCTGGCCGATCCGCAACTGCCATTGTCGCAACTGCCGCTTCAACGCAGCGACGCGGCGCGCGAGATGCTGGCGCGCCTCAATCCGCCGCTACCCTCATTGCCATCTTTGCCGGGAGCCGCGCCGCGCACACTGAGCGCCTGGTTTGCCGAACAGGCCGCAAGGACGCCGGACGCCGTGGCGCTGATCGATGCGGAAGGCGGGGGCGAAACCACCTATGCCGAACTCGACCGTCGTTCCGCCGCACTGGCCGCGCATCTGGCGCAACTGGGCGTCGTTGCCGAAACGCCGGTCGCCATCTGCCTGCCTCGCTCGGCGGATCTGGCGGTGGCCATCCTGGCGACCCTGCGCGCGGGCGGCGCCTTCGTCCCGATGGATCCGAATTTCCCCGCCGAGCGCCTGCGCTACATGCTCGACAGCAGCGGTGCGACGGTGTTGATGACGACAGGCGCGCCGGACTGGCTTGCCGCCGACGTTCCCGCGGCACGGCAGCCCAGGCTGGTCGATCCTTCACGGGCATTCCCGCAGGCAGCCGCGCCGCCGGATGTCAATCGCCCCGACAGCCTCCTGTACATTCTCTACACCTCCGGCTCGACCGGTCGCCCGAAAGCGGTGATGGGCTTGCATCAGGGGGCGGTGAACCGTATCGCCTGGATGCTCGAGCGCTATCCGTTCGAACCGCGCGATCGCTATTGCCAGAAAACCACGCCGACTTTCGTCGACTTCGTCTGGGAGCTGTTCGGTCCGCTGCTGGGCGGCGTGCCGTCCGTGATCTTGTCGGCGGCCCAGGTGCGCGATCCGCGGGCGCTGGCGTCGGCCATGCAGCAGCACCGGGTCACGCGCCTGACGCTGGTGCCGTCGCTGCTGAAATCGCTGCTCGACCATGTCGCCGACGTCGGCAAGGTCCTGGGCGGGTTGCGTCACTGCATCTGCAGCAGCGAGGCTTTTCCGGGGGATCTGGCGCGTCGCTTCCTGAACCTGTTGCCCGATTGCCGTCTGCTTAATCTCTACGGATCGTCGGAGGCGTCGGCGGATTCGACCTTCCATGAAGTCGATGTCGCCGAGGGGGCGCAGGTGCAGATAGGCAGACCGATCCCCGGCAATCTGCTGGCGATTCTCGATCCGGCCGGTAACGTGCTGCCGGTGGGCGCCGCAGGAGAAATCATGATCGGCGGCATCGGTCTGGCGCGGGGGTATCTCAGTCTCAATGGCGGCGAGCCGCGCTTTGTCACCTTGCCCGCAGACGTCGCCGGCGGACGCGCATTCCGTTCGGGCGACCTCGGGCGCTGGCGTCCCGATGGCGGCATCGATTACCTGGGGCGGCTGGATCGTCAGGTGAAGATTCGCGGCGTGCGCATCGATCCCGAGGAAGTCCGCGTCGCGCTGCGCAGGTGCCCCGGTGTGGCGGATGCCGTCGTCGTGGCGCGCGAAATCGGTACTGCCGGCAGCGGCGAACTGATACTGATGGCGTATGTCGTCGCGAAAGAATCGGTGGAGCCGGCGTTGCGGCGATGCCTCCAGGACATCTTGCCGACGGCCTTGCAGCCGTCCCGTTACGTCTTCATGCCGGACTTGCCGCTCAACGCCAACGGCAAAATCGATTTCCTGGCTTTGCCCGCGCCCGGCGAAGAAGCGGCGGCGCAAGCGCCGCAGACAGAAACCTCGATGACGCTGGAAGAAAATTTGCTGGCGGATATCTGGCGCCAGGTGATCGGCAGCCGTCCGCAACATCCGCAGGCCAACTTCTTTCAATCGGGCGGCCATTCGCTGAGCGCCATACGACTGGTCGCGGCGCTGGAAAAAAACCTGGACGTGCGCCTGCCGGTGACGGCCGTCTTTGACGCGCCGAGCTTGCGCGCCATGGCATTGGAAGTGCGTCGCGCGCAGCGTGGCGCGGGACTGCCGGAGGTAGTGGCCGGCGGCCCGCACCGGCGCGCGCGCGCCTCGTTCAATCAGGAGCGTCTGTGGCTCATCGAACAATCCGGACAACAGCGCGGCGCCTACAACCAGGCGGTGGTTTACCGGCTGCGCGGCCAACTGGACGTCGAACGCCTGGAAAGTGCGTTCAGGCGCGTGATGCAACGCCACGAAGCGCTGCGCACGCGGCTGGTCCTTGCCGATGGCCTGCTGTGGCAGGAAGTCGACGCCTCGCCTGAATTCGCGCTGAAGAGGATAGCCGCGGGTGACAGCCGGCAGCAGATTGCACCGTTGCTGCAGGAATTTGCAGAACGGTTTTTCTCGCTGGCGGAAGACCTGCCGCTGCGTGCCGCCTTGATCCGGCTCGGACCGGCTGAACACCTGCTGGCGATCGTGGCACATCACACCGCCTTCGACGGCGGCTCCGGACGCGTGATTGTCGAAGAACTGGGGCAAGCCTACAGCGGTGCGCTGGATGCCGCTCCCGCAGCCTTGCAGCAAATCGATTTTTCCGAATGGCAGCGTCGTGGCGACGAGCAGGGCGCTTTCGAGGCGCAGCGCAATTACTGGCGCGACCGGCTTGCCGGCGCGCCAGCCGTGCTCGGACTGGCCTTGAGCCGGATGCCGGAACAACGCGACTTCCGCCTTGGCCGCGTGCCGGTCACGCTCGGCCGGGAGCGCAGCGAACGCCTGCAACGGGTCGCCGATGACGCCGGACTGAGCGTCTTCGCGCTGTTGCTCGGGGTGTGGGGATTGACGCTGGCGCGTTTCGGCGGCGAGCAGGAAGTCGTGGTCGGCATTCCCGTGGCCGGCCGCAGCCGCACCGGGCTGGACGGCATCGTCGGCTTCCTTGCCAATACGCTGCCGATGCGCCTGGATTGCAGCGCCGCCAATCTGGCGGAGTTCGGCCGCCGCGTCCAGCAACGCGTCGCCGAAGGACTGCAACACCAGGATATTTCTTTCAGCCGGATCGTCGAAGCTGCCGCTATCGAACGCGTTCCCCAGCGGCCGCCTTTGCTGCAGGCGATGTTCGTGCTGGCCGATCTGCGCCAGTGGCAATTGCAACTGGACGCCATCGACGCGGTGGCGGAACCCTTGTCGACGCCGTTGGCGCGTACGGATCTCAGCATGGCCTTGCATCAGGATGCGCAAGGCATCGCGGGCGAGCTGGAATATGCCGCCGACGTCATTGCACCGGCGCTGGCCGGCCGCATCGCCGAGGGTTTCGCGCGCTTGCTGGACGCCGTGCTGGCGCAGCCCGACGTGCCGCCGCTGTCGCACTCGCTGCTGGATGCGCCGGCGCGCGCCTTGCTGGCGCAGTTCGGCCGGGCGCGCACCGTGTTGCCGCCGGCAAGCGAGCCGCTGCGGCTGCACGACTTGCTGCGCGTCGGCGTACAGCGCAACGGCGACGCCGACGCCGCCGCGCTGGCGACGCCCGAGGGCGAGCTCAGCTACCGGCAACTGGACCGGCTGTCCGGCGACTTTGCTCGGCGTCTGCGTACCGCAGGGATCAATCCGGGCGACCGCATCGCGCTGATCGGCGAGCGTTCCGTCGGCCTGATCGCGGCGCTGCTGGGCATTTCAAAAGCCGGTTGCGTGTTCGTGCCCATCGATCCGACTTATCCGGCGGTGCGTATCGCGCAGATGCTGCAGGATGCCGGCGTCGCGCTGGTGGCCGGCGATCGTCCGGCAGATTGGAACGAGGCGCAATGGATGCGCTTGCCGGTATTGCAGGACTTGTCTGGCGCACCTGAACAGGACGAATCGACGCATTCTCACGGCGAGTTCGACAAGGACTTCGCGGCAACCGCCTGCATCATTTTCACGTCCGGCTCCACCGGCCGTCCCAAAGGCGTGGCGCTGGCGCATCATGCCTTGTGCCGCCTTGCGCAGAGCGCCGTGACCGAATTTTCCGTGACGCGGGAAAGCCGCATCCTGCAACTGGCCGCCTTCGGTTTCGATGTGGCGGTTTCGGATATCGTGTTTGCCCTGGCCGCCGGCGCCTGCCTGTGCCTGGCGCCGCGCGAACGTCTGCTGCCCGGCTCGCCGCTGCTGCAGACGCTGGGCGCGATGCATATCAGTCATTTGCAAATCCCGGCGTCGTTGCTGGCGGCGATGCCGCTTGCGCCTTTGCCCAGCCTGCGCACGCTGATCGTCGGGGGAGAATTGTGTCCCGCTGCAGCGGCGTCGCAATGGCAGCAAGGCCGCGATCTGTTCATCGCCTACGGTCCGACCGAAACCACGGTGACCGTGACCGCCGGCCGCTATGCGGGTGCCGACGCGCCTTTGCAGATCGGCCGCCCGCTGGGCGATGCGCGCATCTATGTGCTGGACGAGCAGGGCGCGCCGGCGCCGATCGGCGTCGTCGGTGAATTGTGCATCGGCGGACCGGGGGTGAGCATCGGCTACCTCAATAATCCGGCGCTGACGCAAGAACGCTTTCGGCCGGATCCGTTTTCCGACGATCCGCAAGCGCGCCTGTATCGCAGCGGCGACCGCGCGCGCTGGCGTGAAGACGGTTCGCTGGATTTCCTCGGCCGCAGCGACCGCGAGTTCAAACTGCGCGGGTTCCGCATTGCCCCGGCCGAAATCGAAGCCGCCTTGTCGCAGCAGCCCGGCGTGACTCAGGCACTGGCGATGCTGCGCCCCGACAGCGCCGGACAGCGCCGCCTGGTGGCCTATGTCGTCGGCGCCGGCACGGATGCCGCGACGCTGCGCAGCGAATTACGGCGCAGCTTGCCGTCCTTCATGGTGCCCGATTTCATCGCGATTCTGGACCGCATGCCGCTCACCGGCAACGGCAAAATCGATGTGAACGCCATGCCGCTGCCGGTGTTTGAGCGAGAGGGCGCGGCATCGGGCAATACGGAGAGCCGCGAGGGGCGCGATTGCCTGGCGCGCGTCGCCGGCCTGTGGCGGCAGGTGCTGAATCTCAAGGACATCGCGCCGGACGCCAATTTCTTCGACGTGGGCGGCCATTCGCTGTTGCTGGTTCGTTTGTACGACCTGCTGACGGCCGAGTTCGGTACGGTGGCGTCGATCAGCGATCTGTTCCGTTTTCCGACCATCCGCAGCCTCGCGGCGCATTTGTCCGGTCAGGGAGACATCCGGGAAACAGGAAAAACGGTGCACGCGCCGCTGCCTGCCCAGGCGGACATCGCCGTCATCGGCATGGCGTGCCGTTTCCCGGGGGCGCCGGATGTCGACGCCTTCTGGCAACTGCTGGTCGAAGGCCGCGAAGGCATCAGCCGCCACGATCCGGCATCTCTGGCGGAGGCGGGACGCGCTGCCGACGTGCAGCAACGAGCCAACTTCGTTGCCGCCGGCGGCGTGATCGCGCAGGCCGATTGCTTCGATGCCGACTTCTTCGGTCTCGGGCCGCGCGACGCCGTCACGCTGGATCCGCAACATCGCGTTGCGCTGGAATGCGCCTGGCATGCGCTGGAACATGGCGGCTATGCAGCGGTGGAAGCCCGGGCCGATGTCGACGTTGGCGTCTTCGTGGGCGTCGGCGTGAATACCTATTTGCAGGGGCAGTTGTTTGGCGGCGGCCCGATGCCCGAAAGCGCGGACACATATCACGCCATGTCCGGCAACGACAAGGATTTCGGCGCCACCCGGATTGCCTACCATCTGGACCTCAAGGGACCGGCGCTGGCCGTGCAGACGGCATGCTCGTCATCGCTGGCGGCGCTCGACATGGCTTGCCGTTCGCTGCGCAGCGGCGCTGCGGGCATGGCCCTGGCCGGCGGCGTGGCCATACGTTTCCCGCAAGGCGGCGGGTATTTCCATGAGCCGGGCATGATCCTGTCTCCCGACGGGCATTGCAAACCGTTTTCCGCGGATGCGCGCGGCACCGTCCCCAGCGGCGGCGTCGGCATGGTGCTGCTCAAGCCGCTGGCGCAGGCGCAGGCCGACGGCGACAACGTGCTGGCGGTGATCCGCGGCAGCGCCGTCAACAACGATGGCGGGCGCAAGGTCGGCTACGCCGCTCCCGGCGTGGACGGCCAGGCGGCGGTGATTTCATCGGCATTGAAGCAGGCCGGACTGGAGCCGGGCGACATCGACTATGTCGAAGCCCACGGCACCGGCACCGAGCTGGGCGATCCGGTGGAAGTTGCCGCCTTGACGCGCGTCTTCGGCGGACGGCAACGGCCGCTGGCGCTGGGTTCGGTCAAGAGCAACATCGGCCACGCCGACGCGGCAGCCGGCATCGCCGGCCTGATCAAGACGATTCTGGCCCTGCAGCATGGGGTGCTGCCGCCGAGCCTGCATTTCTCGGCGCCCAATCCGCATGTCGATTTCACGGCGGCGGCTATCAGCGTGGTCGGCGCCGTGCAAGCGTGGCCCGCGCAGGAAAGCGGCCATCCGCGCCGCGCCGGCGTCAGCGCCTTCGGCATCGGCGGCACCAACGTGCACGTGGTGCTGGAACAGGCGCCTGCGCGTTTGCAGACTGCTTCCGCAACGATATCGTCGCCGGTGTTGCCGCCGGTTTTACAGGTATTGCCGCTCTCTGCGCGCACGCCGGCAAGCCTGCGCAGCAGCATGCTGGCGCTCGCCGACGTCTTGCAAGGCCGGCCGCAATTGGCATTGCGCGATGTCGCCTTTACCTTGCAGCAGGGACGCGCCGTCTTCGGCTGCCGCCACGCCCTGGTTGCATCCGGCAACGAAGAAGCCATGGTCGCGCTGCGTCTGGCGGCAGAACAGTCCGGCAACGAGCCGGCGGCCGCGATCAAGGGCGCGGCGCGGCTTGCCTTCCTGTTTCCGGGGCAGGGCAGCCAATATCCGCGCATGGCGCAGGCGCTGTACGAGAGCGACGCCGGCTATCGATCCTGGTTCGACCGCTGCGCCGTCGCGCTGCTGCCGTATATGCAGCAAGATATCCGCACCGTGCTGTATGGCGTCGCGGCCGACGATCCCGCTGCCGTCGCGGCACTCGGACAGACCGCGCTGGCGCAGCCGGTGCTGTTCTCGGTGATGTACGCGCTGGCGCGCAGCCTGGAGGCGCGCGGCGTCGAAGCCGTCGCCATGCTGGGGCATAGCCTCGGCGAATACGTCGCGGCATGCCTGGCCGGCGTGTTCGAGCTGGATGATGCCCTGGCGCTGGTCGCCATGCGCGGCCGCCTGATGCAGGCCTTGCCCGGCGGCGCGATGCTGGCGGTGCAGGCGGACGAAGCGCAGGCGCAGGGGTTGATTCCTGAGCTGATGCACGACTGCGGCGACGCGATCGGCCTGGCTGCCGTCAACGGTCCCGGACAGTGCGTGCTGTCCGGCGCGACGGACGCCATCGATGAATTGCAAGCACGGCTGAAAAAAATCAATGTGCCGGCCGTGCGCCTCGACACCTCGCACGCCTTCCACTCGGCAGCCATGGATACTGTGCTGCCGGCTTTTGTCGCCCAGTTCGATCGCATCACCCTGATGCCGCCGCAACGGCGCTTCATTTCGAATGTCACCGGGACCTGGATCAGCGATGCGGATGCCGTCGATCCCGCCTATTGGGCGCGCCATTTGCGCCAGGCAGTGCGCTTCGGCGACGGCCTCGACACCTTGCAGCGCGACGGCGTCGACCTGCTGCTCGAAGTCGGGCCCGGCAGCGCCTTGCAAAAACTGGCGCGCACGGGCGGCTGGTCTGCGGCGCAACTGATTGCCCTGGGCCTGCACCGGCAAGTCCAGCAACAGGTCTCCGCGCTGGAAACCATCGTGGCGCAACTGTGGATGCGCGGCGCATTGATCGACTGGCGCAAAGGCAAGGCAAGCCGGCCGGAGAGCGGGGAGGCAGGCGCGCCATCGCGCGTCGCGCTGCCCGGCTATGTGTTTGAGCGCACGCGTTACTGGCCTGCACCGCAAGCGGCTGTCGCCGCGACCGCGAATTCACAGGAACGGCGCGCCGATATCGCTGACTGGTTTTATCTGCCGGGCTGGCAACGCGCGCCGCAGCTGCCAACGATTTCCACGCCGGCAACATCTGCATCGCAGGACCTGTGGCTGCTGCTGGGTGCAGAAACCGATGCCGGTCAAGCCTTGGCCGCCGGTTTGCGCACGCTCGGTCAACGGCTTGTCGAAGTCAGGGCGGCAGCCGCATTCAAGGCTCTCTCGGCGCAGGACTACGCCATCGATCCCGCCAGCGAAGAGGATTATCGCCGACTGTTGGACAGCGTCGCGCCGACCCGCGTGGTACATCTCTGGGCTAGCGTTGTACAGCCTTTCGAGACGGCGCTGGAACGTGGCTTTGCCAGCGTGATGCTGTTGGCGCAGGCCATCGGCGCGGGTTCGCAGGCGCGCACGCTGCAACTCGATATCGTCACGTGCGGGGCTGCGGATGTCAGCGGCGACGAGCAGTTGGCATCGTCGCTGGGCACCTTGCTCGGCCTCGCCAAGATTCTCCCGGTGGAATATCGCAACCTGACCTGCCGCCTCATCGATATCGAGGCAGAAGGCTCCGTGCCTATGCTGCTGAACGAACTCTTGCACGCAAAAATGGAGTCACAGGTCGCACTGCGCCGCCGCCATCGCTGGGTGCCGCATTTGCAGCCGGTAAAGCTCGTTGCGCCGGAAGCGGGCGGTGATCGCCTGCGCAGGCAAGGCTGCTACCTGATCACCGGCGCCTTTGGCGGCATGGGTGCGAGCATTGCGCGCGATCTCGCCACGCGTTACCGCGCACGCCTCGTTTTGCTGGGGCGCCATGTCGACCGCGCGCTCGTCGCTGAACTCGAAAGAGCGGGTGTCGAGGTACTCGCAAGCGCCTGCGACGTTGCCGACGCCGCTGCGCTGACGCCGGCGATTGCGTCGGCGCATGCACGTTTCGGCGTTATCCACGGCGTATTCCATTGTGCCGGCGTGGCCGATCTCGGCGGCATCATCCAGAACCGCAGCGTCGCGTCGATGCATCAGGTGATGGCCGCAAAAGTGCAGGGCACGGTATTGCTTGATCGCTTGCTGGAAGGCGATGCGCTGGATTTCATGGTGTTGTTCTCGACGCTGGGCAACTTGCTGCCGCAGGCCAAGTTCGGTCAGGCCGCATATGCCGCCGCCAACGAATTCCTCGATCTGTTCGCTCATGAGCGCAATGCGCGCGGGGGTGGTTTTACCACCGTGCTCAACTGGGACGATTGGAGCGAGGCCGGCATGACCGTCGCGGCTTACCGCCGTCATGGCCAGGCTGCGCCCGATAGCAATGAAGCGATGCGTTCGCAGGAAGGCATCGAGGTCTTGCGCAGGGTGCTGGCGTCGCCGCACGCGCGCGTTGCGGTATCGATACGCGACTTGCCTGGCCTGATGGCGCGCGCCGATGTGCTGCTGGACAGACTGTCCACGCCGACACCTTTATCTCCGGCCGGCGCCGGCATGTCTGAGCCGGCGGGGGCAAGCGGCATGAACAGCATGACGGATACGGAAGCAAAACTGGCCGCCACCTGGCGCAGCATTCTGGGTGTTGCGGACATCACGCGCGAAGCAAATTTTTTCGAACTGGGCGGGCATTCGCTGATCGGCATGCGTTTGCTGGCTTTCGTGCGCGAGAGCTTCGGCGTCGATCTGAACATCACCGCCGTGTTCGAGCACGCCACGCTAGCCGCGCTGGCCGGCCATATTGATCAATGCCGTTCCGGAGACGACGGCATGGAGGAGTTTACGATTTGAACGGTGTTGGACATTTGATGGCGCAACTGGCGGAGCTCGGCGTCACGCTGACCTGCTCCGGCAGCGACCTGCGCGTGCGCGGCCCGGCAGGCGCCTTGTCGCCGGCACTGCGTGCAGAGCTGGGCGCGCGCAAGACCGAGTTGATTGCGCATTTGCAGGCGGTGTCCGAGTCGTCTCCCACAATGTCTTTCCCCGAGCTGGTACGCAGTCCGGTACAGCGGGCGACGGCGCCGCTGTCGTTCAATCAGCGCCGTTTGTGGTTTCTGGATCGTCTTGAAGGCGGCGGCAGCGCCTTTGTCATCATGGCCGCATGGCGGCTGAAGGGCGCGCTCGACCGGTCCGCGCTGGAACGCGCCCTGGGTGCGCTCACGGCGCGCCATGAATTGCTGCGCAGCGTGATCCGCGATGAAGGCGTCGAGCCGGAGCTGCATATCCTCCCGGTCAAGCCGTTTGCGCTGACGGTCGAAACACCGGCTGCAGGAAGCAGTCATGCGTCGGCCGAGCAGGCACTCCTGGCGCGCGAGACGGCCACGCCTTTCGACCTGATTGCCGCGCCGCCCTTGCGCGTCAGCCTGTTGCAACTGGAGCCGCATCGCCATGTGCTGGCGCTGGCGATGCATCACATCGTTTCCGATCATTGGTCCATGGGCGTGCTGATCCGGGAACTGGGCATGCTGTATGCACTGGAAACCGGCGCATCATCGATCCGCCCGGCCGAGCTGGCGATCCAGTATTCCGACTATGCCGTGTGGCAGCGAGCGATGTTCAGTGAAGAACGACTGGAACCCCATCTGCGCTATTGGCGCGAACAGCTGGCCGGCGTCGTCACCGAGCTGGCGTTGCCTTTGGACCGGCCGCGTCCTGCCGAGCGCGGCAATACCGGCGCCATGCATCAGTTGCGTCTCGCGTCCGGCAGCGTGCAAAAGGTACAGGCCATCGGTTTGCGCGCCGGCGCGACACCGTTCATGGTGCTGCTGGCAGTGTATGCGCTGGTCTTGTCGCGCTGGTCGGGACAAGACGAAGTGGTGATCGGATGTCCGGTCGGCAACCGCGATCGCAGCGAGACGCACGGACTGGTGGGATTCTTCGTCGACACCATGCCGCTGCGCATCAACCTGCACGGCGACCCCGATCTTGCGGAGCTGATCCGGCGCATACGGACCACCTGCCTGGAGGCATTCGAACACCAGCAGGCGCCGTTCGAACGCATCGTCCAGGCAGTACGCCCGGAACGCGCGCTGAACAAGGCGCCGCTGTTCCAGACCATGTTCATGCAGCAAAACGACGCCAGTGCGCAGCTGGCCCTGGCCGGATTGCAGGTGGAAGCGGTGCCGCCGGCAACGGGCGCTCCCGAACTGGATCTCAACTTCTTCGTGCACCTCGACGGCGACGCCTATCTCTGCGCGATGGAGTACGACACCGATTTGTTCGACCAGGCGAGCATTGCCGGATTTTGCGAGCAATTCGCCTACGTGCTGGAGCATGCGAGCATCGATGCGTCGCTGCCATTGTCTTGCGTTCAACTGGCGCCGCTTTCTGCGCCGCCGCTGCCGGTGCTGGTACCCGATATCGAACCGGCGTCGTTGTTGCCGCAGAGGATCATCGCTGCCGCGCTTCGTCATGCCGACCGGGTTGCCGTGGAACAGGGGGCAACGCAGCTTACTTATCGCGAATTGATGCATCAGGCGGATGTGCTGGCGCAACGCCTTGTTGCCGCCGGCGTACGGCCTGGGGCCGTGGTCGGTCTCGGTTTTTCTTCATCGGCGGCCTTGGTGGCGGCGATGCTGGCGACGTGGCGCGCCGGCGCCGGCTACGCGGTCCTGAGTCCGCAACAGCCGATAGCGCGACGAGCACAGATGATCGCCGCCGCCGGCATTGCCCTGGTGGTCACGACCGCCGGGGAAGCGGCCGGCTGGCCGGTGCCAACGCTGTTGTCGGATTTGTCCGCAGCGCCGGAATCCGCATTGCCCGCGCTTGCGCAACATGTCGACGCCGCCCATGCCGGGGCGCTCGCCTATGTCTGCTTCACCTCCGGTTCGTCCGGCACGCCCAAGGGCGTGGCCGTGACGCACGCCAATCTCGCCAACCATGCGCATGCGGTGGTGCAGGATTTCGGCTTGCGCGAGAACGATCGGGTGATGCAATTTGCCGCCGCCGATTTCGACGTCGCCGCCGAAGAGATCTTCCCGGCGTTGGCAGCCGGCGCCTGCGTGGTGATTCGCGCAGAGGGCGTCACCGACAGCATGGACGCGTTCCAGGAGCATGTCGGGCAAGCCGGCCTGAGCGTGCTGAACTTGCCGGCGGCGTTCTGGCATGAATGGGTGCGTGCGCTCGGACAGACGCGTCGTGCGCCGCCTGCCTGCCTGCGTCTGGTGGTGACCGGCAGCGACCGGGTGTTCGCCCGCCGCTGGCGCGAGTGGCAGGCGCTGTGCGCGCATCCGATAGCATTTCGCAGCGGCTACGGCCCGACCGAGGCGACCATTACCTCTTCGTTTTTCGATCCCGCCGAACAGCCGTTGCCGTCGGCCGCCGAAGTCTTGCCGCTCGGCCGGGCGATCGCCAACGTCGCACTGGAAGTCGTCGATGGCCGCGGCCTGGCCGTGCCGCCCGGCGTCATCGGTGAAATCATGATCAGCGGCGCCGGCGTGGCGCAAGGGTATATCGGGCAGCCGGCACAAACCGCCGCCGTCTTCCAGCCGCATCCGCATTCGGCCGCGCCCGTGTTGCGCAGCTACCGTAGCGGCGATCTGGGACGTCGCCGCATCGACGGCACGCTGGAATTCATCGGGCGCAAAGACCAGCAGGCCAAGGTGCGCGGCTATCGGATCGAACTGGCGGAAATCGAAGCGGCGCTGATGGCGCATCCGCAAGTGCGCGAAGCGGTGGTGCTGATGCGTGCGGACAATGCCGACAAGGCAGGCTCGGGCCAATTGCTGGCCGTCGCCGGCTGCGAGGCGGAACTGGAGCCCGGCCTGTTGCGCGCGTGGCTGGGAGAACGCCTGCCGGCTTACATGGTGCCGGCGCGGTGCATCACCTTGCCGCAGTTGCCGCGCACGGCATCCGGCAAGACCGACCGACGGGCATTGCTGGAGATGGATAACGCGCGTGAGGCCCCGTCTCAACATGACGCGCCTGCAGTCGCCGCCACGACGGCGGCCGAGACGCCGCTGGCGGCGTTGTTTGCCGAGGTGCTGGAGCGGCCCGCGATCGGACCTTGCGACAATTTCTTCGAATTGGGCATCGACTCCATCCGCAGCCTGCAGGTTGTGTCGCGTGCCCGGCAGTTGCAGCTGAACCTGACGGTGCGCGACATTTTCCGCTTCCAGACGGTGCGTGATCTGATGCGCGCGCTGGAAGCGCGCGGTCAATTCATACCCGGCAGCAAACTGCCGGCACCCGACGACGGCAACGACGATGTGTTGCAGCCGACACCGATCCAGGCATGGTTCTTCGAGCAGGCGGGAGAACATCGCACCCACTATAACCAGTCGGTCGTGCTGCAGACGCCGCCCCATGTCGACGCCGCCGCGCTGGAACGCGCGCTGGCGGCGGTGGTGGCGCGTCATCCGATGTTGCGCTTGCAGGTCGACGGCGAACGCTTGCAGGTCGCAGCCTCTGTTCCGGGACCGATCCTGCGCGTGCTGGATGGCGCCGAAGCCGAACTGCCTGCGCGCATGGCCGCCTATGAGCATGCGCAGCGCGGCATGGATTTGCGCGCCGGCAAGGTGCTGCGGGCTGTTTTCGCGCGACCTGCCGCGCGCTTGATGATCGCGGTGCATCATCTGGCGATTGATGCGTATTCCTGGTCGGTATTGCTGGATGACCTGAGCCTGGCCTATGCGCAGGCATTGCGCGGCGACATATCCTTGCCCGCGCCAACCACGTCCTATCGTGCCTGGTCGCGCAAGCTGCACGAACTGGCCGCCGCGCCGACGGCGCAGTCTGCGTTCGATTATTTTCTGGGGCGCTTCACAGGGCGGGGGCTTTCCGTGTTGCCGGTGCAGTTGCCGGCCGGGACGGCGGGCGCCGCAGAAAGTTTGCCGCTGTCGCTCGACAGCGAAACCACGACGGTCCTTCTGCAATTGGCGCCCGGGGTATTCCAGGCCCGCGTTGACGAACTGCTCATGGCGGCATTGTTTATCGGCGCCGCCCGTATCGGCCTCAAGGGGGCGTTGCAGATGGATCTCGAACGCAACGGTCGCGTCGACCTGTTTGACGATGTCGACCTGTCGGGTACCGTCGGCTGGTTTACGGCGGTGCAGCCGGTGCTGCTGGAATGGCCGGACGCAGAACCTGACCCGGCCCGGATCGTGATGCAAGTGTGCGAGCGCGTGCGCGAATCGCCGTGTCAGGGGCTGGCGATGGGGATCATGCGTTATTTGTCGGCCGATGCCGGACAGCGCGCTGCGTTGCAGGGCCTGCCCGGCGCCGAGATCCTGCTGAACTATCTCGGCAGGCTGGACATCGGCGCCGCGAGTGTGCCCGGCAGCGACGGTTTTACCGCCGTCGATGAAGACAGCGGGCCGGCGCAGAGCGATGCATTCGCGCGTAGTCACGTCATCGAAATCAATGCCGGCATCCGCGCCGGCCGCCTCAGCGGCGCGGTCAGTTTTCCGGCAGGCGATGCGCAGCGCGAGCGCATCGGCGCATGGCTGCGCGAAGTCATGGCGGCGCTACGCGAGATCGCCGCTGCCGCACAGCGCCATGCGTCCTTGCCGCAGGATCGGATCGAGGAGGAGTTGCCGCTGACGCCGTTGCAGCAAGGCATGGTGTTCCACAGCCTGCGCGATCCGGACATCTATTGCAATCAGCTTTGCCTGACGCTGGACGGCGCGCTTGACGCCGAGGCCTTGCGTCGCGCATGGACGCAGGCGCTGCAACGCCACAGCATGCTGCGCACCAGCTTTCATTGGCGCGACCTGCCGGCCATGCGCCAGCGCGTGCATGCCGACGTGGAATTGCCGTGGACCTTCGCCGACTGGCGCGGCCTGGATGAGGCCGCGCGCGCGGCGGCGCTGGACGAGCTGATGCGCGCCGACCTTGCACGCGGCTTTGAACTTGAGCAGGCGCCGCTGTTGCGATTGCAGTTGTTGCAGGTTGGAGACCAGCGCCATGAGCTGGTCTGGAGTTCGCATCATCTGTTGCTGGACGGCTGGTCGGTGTCGCTGTTGCTGGCCGACATCTTTGCGCTGTATCGTCAGGCGTTGGGCGATTCGCAGATGCGCCTGAGGGCGGCGCCGCGTTTCTCCGACTATGTGCGCTGGCATGAGCGGCGCGATGGGCGCGAACGCAGCGAAGATATCCTCTTCTGGCAGCGCTCACTGCAGGGCATCGAGGAGCCGACGTCGCTGGCGTTCGCCAGGCAGGCGGGCGATGCGGCATCGGCGCAAGGCACGACGCCCGCGTTGCATACGATGGAGCTGTCGCCGGCGCGTATGCAGGCTGTGCAAAAACTGGCGCAACGCGCACGCACTACGCTCGGCACGGTGCTGCAGGCGGCTTGGGGGTTGTTGCTGGCGCGTTGCAGCGCCAGCCGCGACGTGGTGTTCGGCGTCACCGTCTCGGGACGGTCGGCGGAACTCGATGGCGTTGAAGACATGATCGGCATGCTCATCGCCACGGTGCCGGCGCGGGTCACGATTCCGTCCGCCATGTCTTTGTCGGACTGGCTGGCGCACTTGCAGGAGCAGCATCTGGAGCGCGAGCAGCATGCCGGCGCGTCGCTGACCGAAATTCGCCAGGCGGCGTCCTTGCCCGGCAACCAGGAATTGTTCCAGACCTTGTTGCTGGTGCAGAATTATCCCAAGGCGCAGTCCCTGTCCGGCGGCGGATTGCGCCTGGCGGGCGTCGCGGTGAGGGAGCGCACCAACTATCCGCTGACCCTGGTCTGCAGCGCCGGTGAAACGCTGAGCCTGGCCTTGCATCGCGACGGCAGCATTCCCGCCGCGGCGGCCGAGCGCTTGCTGGCGCAACTGGGACGTTTGCTCGACAACATGGCGGCGCATCCGGACTGGCCGGCGGCGCAGTTGCTGGCGCTGGACGATCTCGATGCGCAGGCGGCATTGACGGCAGGCAGAGGTCCCGTCGAGGTGATCGCGCCGGCGTATTTGCCGCAGCAGATCGATGCCTGGGCAAAACGTTCACCGGACGCCGTGGCCTTGAGCGATCAGGAACGGCGTCTGAGCTATGACGCATTGCGCGTCGAATCGCTGCGACTGGCCCGACGCTTGCGGGCGCTCGGCGTAGGCAACGAAACGAAGGTCGCGCTGTGCTTGCCGCGTTCCTCGCGCTACGTCGTTGCAGTCATTGCCATCCTGCGCTGCGGCGGCGCCGTCGTTCCGCTGGATCCCGCCTATCCGGCTGCACGCCGGCGTTTCATGCTGGAAGACAGCGGCGCGTCCTGGTTGATTGCGGATAGCATGTGCGCCGATGAATTGCAGGCACGGGCGATCACGCTCGATCCGGCTGCCTTGTTCGCGGCGGCCGATAGAGACGAGAGTGATGACAGCGACTTCCCGCAGCTTCGTCCGCAGGCCCTGGCTTACGTGATCTACACCTCCGGGTCCACCGGCACGCCCAAGGGCGTCGGCAACACCCATGCCGGCCTGCGCTCGCTGGCGCATGCCCAGCGCGGCGCGTTCGGCTTGTTGCCGGAGGCGCGCGTGTTGCAGTTTGCCTCGCTGTCATTCGATGCATCGATCTGGGAAATGACCATGGCGTTCGGCGCAGGCGCCGCCCTGGTCGTGCCCGACGCTGGCGCCGCCCGCGTCGGCGACGGATTGCAGCAGTTCTTGCGACGACAGCGCATCAGCGCGGCGACCTTGCCGCCGACCGCGCTGGCGACACTGGATGAGGGCGACTTGCCTGACTTGCAGACGCTGGTCGTCGCAGGCGAAAGCTGCGCAGCCGAACTGGTCTTGCGCTGGGCCCCAGGACGACGCTTCTACAATGGTTACGGGCCGTCTGAAGCTTCCGTTGCCGTCAGCGTCGAGGCATGGTCCGAGGCCAACAATAACGATAGCGCCGGGCAACTGCCGATCGGCCGGCCGCTGCCGAACATGCAGCTGCATGTGCTGGACAGCGACATGCAGTTGCTGCCGCCCGGGGTCGTCGGCGAACTGTACATTGGCGGGGCAGGGCTGGCGCGCGGCTATCTGAACCGTCCAGGCCTGACGGCGGCGAGTTTCTTGCCGGATCCTTACGGGCCTCCCGGCGCGCGCCTGTATAAAACCGGGGATCGCGGCTATCGCCTCGCCGACGGCAGGGTGCAGTTCGTCGGTCGCAACGATCACCAGGTCAAGCTGCGCGGTTTCCGTATCGAGTTGAGCGAAATCGAGGCGGCGCTGATGCAACATGCGGAGGTACGCCACGCGGCGGTGCTGGTGCGTCGTTACGGCGAAGACGACCGCCGCCTGACGGCTTATCTGGAAACGCGCTCGCCGATAACCAGTGAGCTCTTGCGGGATTTCCTCGGCGATCAGTTGCCTTCGCATATGCTGCCGGCGCATTTCATCGCACTGGAATCGATGCCGCTGACCGTCAACGGCAAGATCGACCGCAAGGCATTGGAGGCGCTGCCGGTGAACATGCCGCAGCCGCCGGCGCCTGCCGAAGGCGACTACGCCGGCGAGACCGAGCGGCAACTGGCCGGCATCTGGGCGCAGGTGCTCAATGTGGCGCAAGTACAGCCGGGACACAATTTCTTCGAACTCGGCGGCGATTCGATTCTCGCGATCCAGGTGGTGTCCAAAGCTACCCGGCAGGGAATCGCGCTGACGCTGAACCAGATCATGGATCCCGATTTGCCGACGCTGGCGAAGCTGGCTGCACAGGTGGACGCCGGCCAAGGCGCGGAACACGCGCCGGCGCCAGCTCCGGCAGCGCAGGTTACGACAGGCCCGGTACCGCTGACGCCGATCCAGCATTGGTTCCTTCAGCAGAATCCGCCGGACCTGCATCACTACAATCAAAGCTTCTTGCTGGAGGTGCCGGCCGGATTGGATGTGCCGGCCCTGCGCCGGGCGCTCGATGTGGTTTGCGCGCGCCATGATGCGCTGAGGCTGCGTTTCAGGCAGATCGACGGCGTCTGGCAGCAGCATCTCAGCGAACATGCAACGGCGCTGCTGGAAACGGTGCCGCCGCCGGCGGTGGCGGCCGGCTGGCGCGCCTTGCTGGAACAAGGCGCGGCAGACAATCAGACGCGCCTGGATATCGAACATGGCCCCTTGCTGCGGCTGGTGCTGTATGCGCCGCCGCAGGGAACATCAACCGCGCGCCTGCACGTCGTGGCGCATCACCTGGTCATCGACGCCGTGTCGTGGCGCGTGTTGCTGGAAGATCTGTTCGACGCCTATGCGCAAGCGCAAAAATCCGTAGCCGTCAGCTTGCCGTATGCCTCTGCTACCGCTGTGCGCGCTTCTTTTGGGCAATGGGCGGCGGCGGTAGAGCGCCATGCCGTCTCCGCGCAAGCCCTCGGTGAACTGCCTTACTGGCTGGAGCAGCCGCGCGATCCGGCGCGTCTGCCTGTGTTGCGCACCGATATCGCGGCGACCGCCGGCACCGCGCACACCAGGGGTTTTACGCTGGACGAAAGCGTCACCGGCATGCTGGTGCGGGAGCTTCCGCGCAGTCGTGGAGCCCAGGTGCAGGAGATTTTGCTGACCGCCTTGAGTGTTGCACTGGATGACTTGTTATGCGGCGCAGGCAAACGCAACATCGGTATTGCGCTCGAATCCCACGGCCGCGACATCATGCTCGAAGGCCTGGCCGTCGGCGGCATACCGGGATGGTTTACTGTGCTGGCGCCCTGGACGATGCCGCTCGGCGAGCATCGCATCGACAAGATCCGCGAGACGCTCAAGGCCATGCCGCGGCATGGTTTCAGTTTCGGCGTGCTGCGTTTCCTGTCGCCCGACACCGCCGTGCGGGAGGCGCTGGCGGCATTGCCGGTTCCGGAAATCGCGTTCAACTACCTCGGTCAATGGGATACGGCATGGCCGGATAGTCTGCCGGTCCGGCCCGCGCCGGAAACCGATGGCGCCGGTTTTGCGCCATCGACGCCACGCCCGTATGTGCTGGAAGTCAACGCGCTGGTCTCCGGCGGACGTTTGCAGCTGGACTTGACGTTCGATCCGCGCGTGCTGGCGCAGGAATTTGCCAACCGGCTGTGCACCGGCATGCGCGACTGGCTGCAGGCCTTGGTGCAGGGCGTGTCGGCGGAACCGATGGCATCAGCCGCATCGGAAAAGGCGGCGGATGCAGGCATGGCGACTTACGCATTGGCGCCCCAGCAAGCCGCCATGCTGGAACACACCGCCCGGCACCCGGATTCGTCTGCGTATGTGGTGCAATTCGCCGCGCGCTTGCCGGCCGAACTGCAGGTGGATGGCTTCATCGCCGCCTGGCAAACCGTGTTCGCGCGGCATCTGTCGCTGCGCGCCTGTTTCACCGCCGGAGAAAACGGCAAGGCCCGTCAACATTTTGGCGAAACGTCGGCGCTTGCCTGGCAGCGCGAGGATTGGCGCGACTTGCCGGAACAGGCTGCCGATGCCGCCCTTGACGCCTATTGCCGGCAAGACCGGCTGCGCGGCTTCGATCTCGCCACGCCGCCGCTGATGCGCTTTTCGCTGTTGCAAACGCGTAGCGCTCATCATTTTGTATGGACTTATCATCATGCGCTGATCGACGGCTGGTCGATGCCGGTATTGCTCAGCGAGGTTGCGGCTGCCTGCGGTAAGCAATTGATGGCCTCGCCGGCGCCGGACTTCCGTGTTTTCCTTGACTGGCTGGACCGCCAGGACGGCGCGGCCGCGCGTCGCTTCTGGCGCGGCGAGTTGGCCGGGATGAACGCATCGCGCTGGCCGGCGGAGCCGGGGTCGGTCTGCAGCGGCCGCTTTGCGGAGATGGCGTGGCAGCCGCAAGCGGGAACCGGCGCCCGCCTGAGCGCGTTTGCGCGCCGGCATCGCCTGTCGGCGCCGAGCATTTTCATGCAGGCATGGGCGCTGGTGCTGGCGCGCCACAGCACCGCGGACGAGGTATGTTTCGGCGTCACTTCGGTATTGCGTCCGGCCGACGTCGACGGTATCGAAACCATGGTCGGCAATCTGATCAACACGCCGCCGTTACGCTGCAAGATCGATCCCGCTATCGGTTTCGTTGAAGCCTGCCGGCAATTGCAGCGCAGGCGCGTCTCCGCCGCGGCGCATGCCACGCTGGCATTATCGGAAATCGCGCAGTGCGCCGGCCTGCCGGACGGCGATGCCTTGTTCGGCACGGCGCTGCGCATCCAGAATTATCCGCTGGGCGATGTCGGACGGGGCAACGCCGCGCTGCACGTCAGTGATGTCGCCATTTGCGATCAGTGGCATTACCCATTCAATCTGGAAGTCACGCCGGGAGAACAGTTGGGCCTGATCGCGGTGTACGACGCCGGCCTGGTGCTACAGGGACAAGCCGAAGCCATGCTGCGGTCCTACGCCGCGCTTCTTGAAGTGCTGGACGACGCGGCGCTGGGCATCCTGATGGAAGGAATGTATGTCTGACGTTGGTGCCGATGTCGCATGTCTGGTCGTGGTGAACGATCAGCACCAGTATTCGGTCTGGCCGGCGCAGCGCAAGCTGCCGGCTGGATGGCGCGTCGAGAGCGGCGCCGGACCGGACAGAACCGGCAAAACCACGCATTTCCTTGGGAGGCAAGCGAGGAGGAGCCGGCATATGAGATGAATAAAGCTCCTAATCAGTTTTTTTGTTGGAAATTTGTTGAATATATTGGCTGTATACCGAACAATTCCTATGGTTTACGTATATTGTTCATGCGTTGTCCGTGGTTGTCCGTGTATTGGTCTTGTGTTCGACCGGTTTCCCGAAAGTGGCGCTCTGTTGTCCGATGCGGCAGAGTCTTGTTCCCCAGCCTTGAGCTACCCAAAGACCTCATGCGCTTCAGGGCGTTTAATTTATGAAGGAGATTTCTATGAAAACTACCGATGAAACGATCACCGCAGAAGAACCAGCAGTAGAGCAGGCCGCGGAATTGACGCCGGCCGAGCGCCAGAACGAGGCGTTGCATTCCATCAAAAACCATGCCATCACGGCCATGGGCATAGGCATCTTGCCGGTTCCCGGCCTCGATCTGATCGCCCTGACAGGCGTCCAATTGAGCCTGCTGCGCAAGATCGGCGGTTTGTACGGTTTCACGCTGTCCGATGAACGCGGCAAAAAACTGTTGGCTTCGATACTCAGCGGTTATTTGCCTCTGGTGATCGCAGGTCCGGTCAGCAGCATCCTGAAGTTCATCCCGGGCGTCGGCATCGCCGCAGGCGTCCTGGCGCAATCCACGCTGGCGGGCGCGGTGACCTATGCGGTCGGCAAACTATTCCTGCAACATTTTGAAGCGGGCGGCACCGTGCTCGACGTCGACACGAAAGAGATGGGGCAAAAGCTGAAGCAGCAGATTCAGGAAGGCAAGGAGTTTTTGAAGAAGCACGCGCCCGGCGGCAAGAAGGACGCGGTCTGATTTCGGCCTGAACGACCGGCAGGAAACTGCATGCCGGAAGTGAATGCACTTCCGGTATTTTTATGCGCCCAGCTTCGGCGGCTGCCATGCCAAGGCTGGGCATGCACCCCGTGGAATGACGATTTTCTCATGACTGCAATACAAGAATCACGTGCCTGGTTTCCTTTCGGCGCGGGCGGGGAAGATGCCCACACGCGCTTGTTCTGTCTGCCCTTCGCGGGCGGAGGAGCGTCCAATTTCCTGCCGTTGCGCGCCCGCCTGGCAGAGGCGGGGGTAGGCGTGGCGCCGGTCCAGTATCCCGGGCACGAGACACGTCTTGGCGAAGCACCTCTGCACGCATGGGAAGAGATGCTGGCGGCGTTGCAAGCCGCGCTCGCACCGCTGCTCGACCGCCCTTATGCCTTGTTCGGCTACAGCATGGGCGCGCGCCTTGCATTCGCCCTGGCCGCGAGACTGGCTGCTGCAGGCATGGCGCCTGTGCGCCTGATCGTCGCGGCGCACCCGCCTCCGGATTTGCCGTCGCCGGCCCTGCAAGCAGCGGGCTTGGACGACCAAGCGTTCAAAGCGCTGTTGCTGCGTTACGGCGGGATTCCGGCAGAGATATCGCACGAGCAGGAATTCTGGGATCTGACGCTGCCGCTCATGCGGGCCGATTTTGCGCTCGCGGCCGCCCCCCTCGATGCGGATGCCGACGTCGCGACCGCCTCGTATCCCATCGCGGCCTATGCCGGTATCGATGATGTGCATGCCGATGCGAAAAGCATGGCGGGCTGGGGGCGGTTTACGACGGCCGGTTTCGTACTGAGGGAATTTGCCGGAGATCATTTCTTTCTCCGCGGCGCCGATGTCTGCGCGGCCTTGAACACCGACCTCGCGCTTGCGCGGTCGGCCGACTTATCATCACTTGTCTCCGCCTGAGCGGAGCCGTCTCATGAACAACAAAAGAATATTGCCGCCGGACGTCGGACGCAACACAAAAAGGGCAGGCTGGCCGGTGCTGTTGACGGCATTGGCAACGTTGGCCTGCATGCTGCCCGTCCATGCCCAGGATGCCAGCCATCATTTGGGCGCGAGCGCCTTCGTGTCCGATCAGCCGTTGCAGGAGCTGCTCAAGAAGCGCCGTCCGAAGGGCCTGATCTACCTTGCGGTGCCGCAGGCGATCATGGTCGCCAACGAAGGCGGCAACAAAAAACCGAATTGTTCGCCGCAGATCCAGTTGACCAATTCGTCCAACCAGACGCTTGAAGAACTGGTCGTCGGAATCCGCTACAAGAAGGCCGGCAAGACCATCGGCAGCACCTTGTCGCGCTTCTATCTGATCAAGACCGGCAAGCAGGACGTACACTATTTTCCCAGCGTGCTCGACACCCCGGCTTGCGAAGAAACGACCGGCGAAGCGGAAGTGATCCAATGCCTGTACGACACCGGCGAGAGCTGCGCGCAAGACGTGCGGGCGTTGGAATACGGCGCAGTGCCTTTGAAAATCCAGGACAAGAAATAACAAGGAGCTATCATCATGCCTATCGCATTTCTAATCTATGTCGTGTTGTGCCTGCTGGTTGCATTCATCGCGCGCAAGAGCAAGCTGGGATCGCTGCGCACACTCGTGGTGGCGTTTTTGCTGACGCCGCTGGTGGCGTTTATCTATGTGTTGCTGTTTGCCTCCATCGACGACAAGAGCAAAGCGGTTTCCAACGGTTCGGCAGAGCGATGATCTGATGCGCCTGACCGAACTTCTTATTCGCGATACCCAGACGTCGCTGCAGCGCCTTGGCCTGATGGCGCTTCTGGCCGGCGGCGCCAGTACCGGCATCCTGGCGGTGGTCAATTTCGCGGCCACCACGCAGGCCGGGAGCGGCAGCCAGCTTATTCCCGTCGCGCTCTACGGCCTGGCTTTGCTGGCGTATATCTTCAGCCAACGCTACGTCTTGCAGACGACCACCGACGAGGTCGAGCGAATCGTCGACGAGCGTCGCCGCAGCCTGATCCGGAAGCTGGCCGACTGCGAGCTGCTGGGGGTCGAAAAAATCGGTCACGGCGCCATTTTTTCCGCCATCAACACCGATACGCAGACCATCTCGCAGACCGCCGGCAGCCTGATCCTCGGCGTTCAGGCGGTGATGATGATCTTCTGGACCACCATTTACATCGCGACCTTGTCGATCCCGGCGCTGGCGCTGGTGGTCGTGGTCCTGCTGGTGGCGGCGCGGTTGTATCGCAAGCGCGGCGAGCGCGCCAGCATCGACCTGCGACGCGCACACGATGAAGTGGTCGCACTGCACGAAATGGTCGAAGGGCTGCTGGCCGGTTTCAAGGAAGTGAAGCTGTCGAGCCGGCGCGCCGCCGAGTTGTTGCAGGATGCCGTCATGGTGTCCGGGAGGACGGCGTTCTTTCGTTCACTGGCGCAGCGCGCGCTGGGCGTCAATTTCGTCTTTTCGCAAGTCGCCATTTTCATCTTGCTTGGCACGCTGGTCTTCATTTTGCCCGCATTGAGCACCACCTTCGCCGACAGTACGGTCAAGGTGATGACGGCGGTGCTGTTCCTGGTGGGCCCGGTGTCCGGCGTGATTTCCGCGGCGCCGCAGATCACGGTGGCCAACGCGGCCGCCGAGAATCTGCTCAAGCTGGAGCAACTGTTCGACGAGAACGTCGAACAAGGCATCGCCACGGGTGACCAGCGGGAGAAGGCCGCTGCTGCGCCCGCGTTTGCCGGTTTCAATACCATCGATTTGCGACATCTTACCTTTGCGCGGGGCGAGGGCAGCGAACGCTTTGTGGTCGGTCCGATCGACTTGAGCATACGGCGTGGCGAGACCTTGTTCATTACCGGCGGCAACGGTTCCGGCAAAACCACCTTCGTCAAAATGCTGACCGGACTCTATCCGGCGGATTCCGGCGAAATTCTGGTCGATGGCCGGCTGGTGGGCAGGGCCGACATGCAGCGTTATCGCGATATATTCGGCGCGGTGTTCTCCGATTTCCATCTTTTCCCCACGCTGTATGGCGTCGAGCGCATCGACCGTGAACGCGCCACGAGCCTGATCGACGAAATGGAAGTCGAAAACAAGGCGCATCTCGATGGCCGCCGCTTTTCCACCGTCGATTTGTCGACCGGCCAGCGCAAGCGGCTCGCGCTGGTGGCGACACAGCTGGAGAATCCGCCGATCATGGTGCTCGACGAATGGGCGGCCGACCAGGATCCGCATTTTCGCGCCAAGTTCTACCAACTGGTATTGCCGCGTCTGCGTGCCGCCGGCATCACGGTCATCGCGATCACCCACGACGATAAATATTTTCATCACGCAGACCGCCGCCTCCACCTTGAGGATGGCCGCGTTACCAGCATCTCCAGCAAGGGAGCCGCAACATGAGCACCACACACGAGTTTCAACCATCGTTCGAATCCGTCCGGGAGCGATTGCGCCGACGCTTGCGTTTTTTCAGCAACGACCTGATGATCGCGGGCCTGGTTCTGGTGGTGATGCTGGTTTTCCTGCTGCCTTCGATGATCGTCACGATTCCGGCCGGTCATCTCGGCGTGCTGTGGAAGCGCTTCGGCGGTGGCACCGTGATCGATCATGTGGAAAAAGAAGGCACGCATCTGATGCTGCCCTGGGATGTGATGTATGTCTACGACGCGCGCCTGCAGAGCGTCGAACGCGAGTTCGAAGTGTTGTCGTCCGACGGCCTCAAGCTGTTGGTGACGCTGGCGTGGCGTTTCCGGGTGATTCCTCAATACCTGGGCGAACTGCACAAATATGCCGGCCCGGAGTATGCCGAGACGCTGCTGGGGCAGTCGGTCGGGGCGCGCGCACGCGATGTGATCGCGATCTATCGTCCGGAGGATATCTATACCAGCCATCGCCTGGAAATCCAGAATCAGATTTCGGAGTCGGTGCGCTATGACATCAAGAATCGCTTCAACACGGAACTGCGTTCCGGACAAAACTGGATTCTGATCGAAGACGTGTTGGTGAAGCGCATCGTGCTGCCGGACGGCGTGGAAGACGCCATCGTGCGCAAGAACGTGGCGCGCCATGAAGTTGAACAATACGCCCTGATCGTCGAGAAGGAACAGCAAGAGAGCGAACGCAAGCGCGTGGAAGCGCTCGGCATCCGCAACTTCCAGGAAATCATCAGCGGCGGCATGTCGGATGCCTACCTGCGCTGGCGCGGCATTGAAGCGACGCTGGAGCTGGCCCGCTCGGAGAACGCCAAGGTGGTGGTGATCGGCAACGACAAGACGGGCGGCATGCCCTTGATTTCCATCAATGGCGACGGCGTGCCGCATGACAAGAAGGATGCCAGGGACAAATCGGTCGCTCCGCAGGCGGACATCGGCAGGGGCGATACAACCCAGGAGCTGAAATCGGGAACGCGCGGCAAGAAGAGCGTGGCCCCGGGGCCAATGCCGGCGCCGGCAGAGAAGACGTCTTCCGCAAAACCTGACGTCGCCGCCGGCAAGCCGGTGGCGCTTGCCCCTGATCTCCAGGCGCGCGAAATGCATCGCAAGGAGCAACGGGCTTTACGCGACCATCCTCCGGTTCCTCCGGTTCCTTCTGTTCCATCCGTTCCGCCTGTTCCACCCCAGCGCTAGGCTGTCTGCGGGTTGAGTCAGGCGGTTGCAGGAGGCAATGCAGGCGGGGCCGAAGAGCTGCTTTCACGCGGCGAAGGCAGGTCGATGCGGCCGTTGGCGATCAGTCGTTCCAGCAGCAGTTCTCCCAGGACGTAGGTATAGACGGCGCTCAGGCCGGCCGAGGGCAGCGTGCCGGTAAAATAGCTGGCAAACGACAGGTAGCGTAGCGCCGTGGCCCTGACGCTGCCAGGCGACAAACCGCCAAGGGCGCCGGTGATAATGCCGCGCGCCGCAGTGCGGTTGAATTCGGCGCCGTAAAGCACGCAGAGTTTCTTCGCCATCCGGACCTGGACCGTGAGCGCCGTGGTCATGTCCAGCAAGGGCACGGGGATGACCATGCTGGCGCCGGCCAGGGACGTATGCCTGAGGATCACATCCTGCGCATGCAGGCGCCGTAGCGCGGCTCGGGTGAGCGGGGCGGGCGCTTTCATGCCGATGTCGGTCGAAACCGTTTGACCAGTTGTTGCAGATACGGCAAGGAATCCCGGACTGTGTCGTAATCCATGCCGAAGTCAACCAGGCAGGCGATATCGTTGACGCCTGCCTGGATGGCTTTGTCGACGATGGCGCTGGCTTGTTCGACATTGCCGAACATGGCAGCCGTCCCGAAATAACGCTGGAATGCGTAGTCGATGATTTTCTCTTTCTCCTCGCCGGTGAGTGCGCGACCGTCCCGCATACCGGCGGTTTCTTTCTCCAGACCCGCCGCCAGATGCGGGCCCAATGAACTCTTGATATATTCTTTGAACGGCTTTTCTACTGCGGAGATAATCCGGTCCTTGTCCGGATGGACGAAGGTGTGGAGCATGAGCGAAAATATTCCGCTATCCGCATCAAATCCGGCGCCGGATCGCGCCTCCCTATACAGCTTCACTTTTTTGGCGATGCCGTCAAGGCTGATGCCTTGAAGCATGGTGAAGATGTTATATCCCAACTTGCCCGCCGCAATGTAGGTGTCGTCGCTGGTGCCGAGCAGCCATACGTTCAATTCCTTCTGGTGCGGGCGGGGATACACGGTGATGGGATAGTCTTTGCCGTCCGCGCCGCGGAAGGTTACAGATTCGCCGCGCCAGAGTTTTTGGATGACGGGAATCTGATCCAGGCATATCTGCTTCCGATTTTCGTAATTTTGCGGCGCAAAAATAAAATCCGCCTTGTTCCAGCCCGATCCGAATCCCAGATCTACGCGTCCACCTGACAAGATGTCGTTCATTGCCCACCATTCAACGACCTCGGCAGGGTGATGAAGCGGCAAAGAAACGCCCGCCGTACGGAATCGGATATGCTTCGTTTGGGGAATGAGATGGGATGCCATAATCGCGGAATTGGCGTAAATCGAACCGAACTCGGAAAAGTGCCGCTCCGGTATATACACGGCGGTGAAACCTGCGCGATCTCCGAACAAGGTAATGTCGCGCATGAAGTCGTATTTTTCGCGATCCGACACATCCTTTCGAACATCCGAAAAGAACAGGAAGCTGAATTCGATGTTCGACACCGGCCGGTTTTTGGCGGGCGCGGACGAGGTAGCCGGGAGTGTCGGCATACCCAGGATTTCTTCAATACTTGGCACGATGGCTCCACAAGCAAGAGTTACAGATAGGGCGGCGATTTCAGTCACACTTCGATTTGTGCAGACACTGCCCAATCAAGTCTGGTGTGACGGTGCATCATCGCCCGGTTTGTTTTTGTCTGAATTAAATACCGCCATCGGGTCTCGCGCGGCCACAAAGAAGAAGCCGGTATTCAGCAAGAGCGAACCGAGGATGCCGAAGCGGGGGTAAAACACGGAGACCAGATTGAGTCCCGATGGAATGACGGTCAAGCGGAGTCGGCGCTTGAGTTCCGCGTCCAAGCGTTGCGCAATGTCAACGAGTTTGGGGACATTGGCGAGGTGTCCATCCATCAGCAAGACCTCCGCGACGTCCACGGCGATGCTTGAGGCGCCCTTCAGCGAAATCGATACATTGGCGGTTTTCATCGCGATGGAATCGTTGATTCCATCGCCGATGAAGCAGACTGAACGGCCTTCCGACTGGAGTTGTTTGACGATGTCGGCTTTTCCTTCAGGCAAAACGCCGAAAAAATAGTCGTCGACTCCCAATTGCTCGGCCAGACGCCGGGTCGGCTCTTCATGATCGCCGGACAGAATGGCGATATGCTTGATTCCCAGGCGACGCAACCCCTGTATGACGCTGGCGGCTTCGTCGCGGATATGCGCCTGCAGTTCGATCGCGCCGCAGATCTTGTCGTCCGCACTGATGAACACCAGGGAATTGCCCGCATTGTGAGCGTCTTCCTGGAGTTCGGTAATTTTCTTGGGGATCGTGATTCCTTCGTCTTTCAAGAAACGCAAACTTCCCGCTCTTATCGTTTTCCCATCCAAGTTCACTTTGATGCCGAAGCCCAGTTGATAGTCGGAAGTCTCCACTTCCTCGATGGCGATGTCCTCCTGTCTGGCCTTTTCCGTGATTGCCAGGGCGATGGGGTGCGACAGCCGCCGCTCTGCCGCCGCCGCCCAGGCGAGAATCTGCCGCTCGGTATTCTGCTCAAAGGCGACAATGCGCTTCACCTCCGGGATATCGTCGGTCAAGGTGCCTGTTTTGTCGAAAACAACGGTGTCAACAGAATACAAGCTCTCCAGGGCGCGCCCGTCCTTCACCAATATGCCTGCACGCGAGGCTTCGGTGACGTATTCCAGGGTCGCCAGCGGCGCCAGCAGACGAATACGGTAGCCGATGTGGCTGTAGATGAAGATGGCGGCCGAACTGGGTCCCAGGGTGAGAAAGATGGGCAAGCTGATCAGGAAGGTGGGAGTAGTCGCCTTTTCTGCCCACTGCTCGCCTTTCAACTGGATTTTCGATTTGAAATCCATCGATTGCTGGAGCGCCTTCACGATTTTTGCCGATACCGTTTCTTCCCCCGATTTATCCACCTTGATCAGGACGCGACCTGATAGCACCAGGGTATTGGCAAAGACATATTCTCCTTCCGATTTTTCCGCAGGCTGCGATTCACCTGTCAGCGCGCGCTGGTCGATAGCAGCAATGCCTTGTTGAATATAGCCGTCGACGGGAATGATTTCACCGCCTTTCACCACCAGCACATCGCCTGCCTTGAGGCTGGAAATCGGCACTTCGACTTCGGTTCCGTCGCAGATGATCCACACGGTTCCGGGCAATTGGTCAAACACATCGGTGAGCAATTTTTGGGTGCTGTTTTTGACCCGGCCGACCAACTCATACCCTGAGTACACCAGCCACATATTGATGGCGGAGGTGATGTATTGACCCAGCCCGACGGTGATCACATTGGCAAAGAAAAACAGTAAATCGACGGTGATCTTTCTCTCCGTGCGAGCGTTTTGCCAGATATCTCTCAGATAGGGAATGGAAGCGAAAAATAAAGTGACCATGCCCACGATCCGGAACGGGGGGATGACAGTACCCACAACCAGAAAAGCGGCCGAATACAGGCTCAGTCTTTTGTTCCGCTGACTCTCTTCAATGAATGCCTGCAACGGATCTTTCGCTTGCACGGGGACTAGCGCGCCGGTTTTTTGGGGCGCGGATTTGCGCCGTTTGTTTGAGTGAGGCTTGGTATTGACCTGAAGTTCAGGAAAAAGCTCTTCCAATAAACTCAGGCCGGCATAGCCAGCTCCAGCTGCGATAACTCCAAGGCCAAAGAACATAACGCCAGCTCCAATCTCAACTCAAGTTCGCCGGTTTACTCATTTCCCGAATCGGAAAACAAGGTCCGGAAATTAAAAAAACGATCATGTTGCGCGCGCTGCTGCAGCTGCGCACAATATACATTATTCGCAACATCGTATTTTGATGGATGATGCAAATCGATATATCCAGGAAGCTTTGCGTCCAAGCTTCTCCCGGATCTCAAGGTGCTCCCTGCACAAGCAGATTTGCGTCGCTCTGCGGGGCCAAGGGCGTCATGTCGGTCCAGACAGTCTCGATATAGGCAAGGCATTCCTGCTTGCTTGTCATTGCCTGGCTGCCGTTTTTTTCACGGAAGTCCTCGCGCCAGTCGTCGGGAATCGCGACCTCATGCCAGCCGCCGGGCAAAGCCCGCTCGACAAACCAGATCGAGTATTGACCGCGCTGGTTGACGACCACTCTGTAGGCGACATCGTTGCTTGATTGTTCAGACATAGTTTTTCCTTGGCTGTTTATAGAGGTTCCGCTACCGTGCTTGCCTGGGTAAAGCAATCACGCAAGTAGTGCGCGAGACTTTGTACGTTCGGGTTGGCCAGCATGCTGGTGTGACTGCCCGGAGTGACATGGATTGTCACCTGTTTGGCGAATCTATCCCAGCCCCATTCAGGCTCATTCTGGATAGGCCAATACTGTTTCTCGGTGTCGCCCTTGACGAGCACCAATTGATCCAGCTCTATGACGTTTTGCGGCTGGTAATCTGCGGTGACATTGGTCCGGTACACGTTCACGATCCCCAGGAATTGCTTGGTTTCAATCTCCGGAGGGAGCCAATTGGCGGCGATGAGAACATTCTTGACGTACTCCAGCTGTTCCGGCTCGGACATGGTGGCAAGCAACTCTTCGGTGATGCCTAAAGGCCGCTCCAGATATTCCTCCATCACTTTGCCGAGCTCAGGCAGAAAGCGCGTGCCCTCCCAGTCTTGCGCTATCGGCACCATGTCGGGATGAGGAGCGGTCGTGCCCAGGACAACCACCAGAGCAACCTCGCGTCCACGCCGTATCAGCTGTTGCGCAAGTTCGAATGCGATTTTTCCGCCAAACGAATGACCGCCCAGCAAGAAGGGCCCTTCCGGATGTATTTTCAACACTTCCTCGAGCCAGTACGCGGCCATGTCTTTGACGTCCACCAGCGGATCGGTTTCACCATCCAGACCGACCGCTTGCAAGCCATAGAATGGTTGATCTTCGCCTAATTGCCGCGCCAGCTCATACAGATAGACCACGCTCCCTCCGGCGCCCGGGAAGCAGAAGAAGGGCAGCTTGCTGCCGTTTGCATTGACCGACACCAGGGAGGTGAAATAGCGATCGCCGTTTTGTCCTTTGAGCAGGTTCGACAGTTTCTCGACGGTGGCGTTTTGAAACAACGAGGCCAGGGGCAGTTTCTGATTGAATTTCTGTGCGATACGGGACATGAGGGTCACGGCAGCCAGCGAATGTCCTCCCAGGTCAAAGAAATTGTCGGTCATGCCGATCGGCTTGACCTGCAGGAGATCTTCCCAGACCTGACACATCCTCAGTTCAAGTCCGTCGCGTGGGGCTACATATTCCACTTCCTTGACGCGCTGGTATTTGTCTTTCGAGATTTTCGCAAGCAGCGCGCGGTCCACTTTGCCATTTCGCGTCAATGGAATCGTGTCCAGTACCACATAGGCTTGCGGCACCATGTGCGCAGGCAGCCGTTGGCCCGCAAAGCGCCGGATCGCATTGATGTCGATCAGTTCCGGCGTGTCTGCGCACACAAATGCCAGCAATTGTTTTTCTTCGCTGGTCGCGCCGACCACGATGACCACGCTTTCGATCACGTTTTCCGCTTTCAGCAGCACCGCCTCGATTTCCTCCAGCTCGATTCTGAAACCGCGAATCTTGACTTGATTATCGATGCGTCCGAGATACTCGATTTTCCCGTCGGGCAAAAATCTTCCCAAGTCGCCCGATTTGTACAAGCGCGGGTTTTGCTCCCGGTTTTCGAGGCCGTCCGGATAGGCAATAAAGCGTTGCGCCGTAAGCTCCGGGCGATTCAAGTAGCCGCGCGCAAGGCCGGCGCCGGCGATATGCATTTCGCCGACCGCACCAAGGGGGACGGGCTTGAGCGACCGATCCAGGATATGCACCTGCAAATCGGCAATGGGGACGCCGATATTGCTGACGGGGTGTTCAAGGTCGCTGAGCGTGATGGGATGGCAGGTGACATGCACCGTCGTTTCGGTGATGCCATACATATTGACAAGCTGCGGTTCCTGGTCGCCATGGCGTTCTAGCCAGGGGCGCAGTTTTTCCAGATCCAGCGCTTCGCCGCCGAAGATCACGTAGCGCAGCGCGGTTTCACCGGTCCGATCAAGTTCGTTGTCGGCATTCATCAGCTGCCTGAATGCCGAAGGCGTTTGACTGAGCACGGTGACTTTTTGCCGTATCAGCAATTGGTGGAAATCAAGCGGAGAGCGGCTGGTCATGTAAGGGACGATCACGAGGCGTGCGCCATGCACGAAGGCGCCCCAGATTTCCCAGATCGAGAAATCGAACGCGTAGGAATGAAACAGTGTCCACACATCGTGCTCGTTGAATTCAAACCACGGCCGGGTGGCGCTGAACAAGCGGCTGACGTTGGCGTGCGTGACCAACACGCCTTTCGGCGTTCCGGTCGATCCGGAGGTGTAAATCACGTAGGCGAGGTGTTCCGGATCGATGTGCCAATCCGGATTTTGTTCATTGGTCGCCTGAATGTCCTGATCGATGAGGAGCAGGCTTGCCGTCTCTGCGCCAGTGTCGAATTTGGACGTGAGCGGTCCGGTTGTCACAATGATCGCCAATGCCGCATCCCTGACCATGAATTGCAGGCTGGAATCAGGATAGGCGGGGTCCAGCGGGACATAGGCGCCCCCCGCCTTCAGGACCGCGAGGATGGCAACGATCATGTCGGTCGATCGTTCGAGGCAAATGCCAACCAAAAAGTCCGGCCCCACGCCCATGGCGCGGAGTTGATGCGCCAGGCGATTGGCTCGTCGATTCAGTTGATCGTAAGTGATCGCTTCATCTTCCAGGACCAGTGCAACAGACTCCGGTGCTTTCTGAACCGCGTGCTCAAAAATCGCAGGCAGGCTTTGAACATGCGCCGGCACGCTTGGAAGCGCAGCGCGCCAGGTGGCCAGAAGTTCCTTTTCGCCCGGCGTCTGAATGGCATGAGAATGGACGGGCGCGTCGGGCGCATCCAGTATGGCATCCACCAGCAGCAGGAATTGCTCGCCAAATCTTTGCATCGTCGATTCTTTGAACAAGTCGCTGTTGTATTCCAGGATGCATTCCATGCCCTTGTGATTTTCTTCCATGGAAAACAGAATATCGAACTTGGAAGTCTTGTTGTGCTGCATGAGCGGGGTGGCTTGCAGGCCGGGAAGCTCCAATAATTCCATCGGTGCGTTCTGCAAGACAAACATGACCTGGAACAAAGGAGAAAAGCTCAGGTTGCGCTCCGGGCGCAGCTCTTGCACCAGGCGATCAAACGGAACATCTTGATGGGAGTAGGCGCCCAGGGTGACTTCCTTGACGCGCTTCAAGAGTGCGGAAAAATCGGGGGAATCCGAAAGATCGATACGCAAGGCAATCGTATTGACAAATACACCCACCACGGTCTCGATCTGACTAAGGTTGCGGCCGGCGACCAGCGAGCCGATGACGATATCCTCGGCCCCGGAATATCGCCCCAGCAAAAGTGAAAAAGCCGAAAGCAGCGTCATGAACAGCGTCGCGCCTTCTTGCTGGCTGAGGGCCTCAAGCCGTATTTTGGTCGATTTATCCAAAGTGAAGCGCCATTCGCTGCCATTGGTGGTTTGAACCGGCGGGCGCGGAAAATCGGTTGGCAGCTGCAATAGCTCCGGCGCGCTTTGCAGCTGGTTTTTCCAATAGTTGATTTGCTGCGCGAGATAATCGCGATCGAAATATTGCCGTTGCCATGCTGAAAAGTCGCCGTATTCTATCGGCAAGTCCGGCAGCGAGATGGTTTTTTCCTCGCTATATGCGGCATAGTATTCGCGCAGATCGTTCATGAGGATGCCGATCGACCATCCATCTGAAATGATATGGTGCATGGTCACCATCAGTACGTGCGATTCTTTCGCCAATTGCAAGAGGCTGGCGCGGAACAGGCCGCCGTCCGCCAGAACAAACGCGGTTTTTGCTTCCTGCGCGATCAGTTCATCCAATCGGGCGGATCGCGCTTCCGGCGTCAGATGCTCCAGTTGCTGGATCGGAATGTCAAATGCGCTATCCGTGAATCCCAGGTAGGGCATGCCGTCTTTTGCCATGAAATAACTGCGCAATGCCTTATGTCGTTCCACCAGGCTGCGCAAGGCGTTGACGAGCGCCGGCTGATGCAGGGGGCCGTCGAACCGTATGGCGATTGCCATGTTGTAGTTGGAGCTCTGTCCCTCCAATTGATCGAGAAACCAGAAACGCGTCTGTGCATAAGAGAGCGGCACCTCTTCATCCGCCACTGGCGTAATGGCCGGCAGCGCCTGTGCAAAACGCTGCGTATCTATCTGTGCCGCCATGTACTCGATGGTGGGATTCTGGAACAGCACGTGCAAGGGCAGTTCGACAAAAAACACGTCCCTGATGCGCGAAACCACTTGCATGGCGAGGAGTGAATGTCCTCCCAATGCGAAGAAATCGCTCCTGACACTCACGGTATCGAGTTTCAGAATATCGCACCAGATTTCGCTCAACAGGGCTTCCTGATCGGTTTTTGGCGCAGCATGTTCGACGTTTCCTGTGTCGCGGAGATCGCGGGCGCGTTGCACCAGGCGCGAACGATCGACTTTTCCATTGGCGTTCAATGGCATCTGCTCGATGTCGATAAAGGCGGAGGGAACCATATAGGATTGCAAGCGTTCGGCACTCCAGATATGCAGGGCATTGGCGTCAAGAGGCTTCCCGCCAGTGACGATGAATGCAATCAAGCGCTTGTCCAGCTCAGAATTGGTCTGCACAATCACCGTGCATTCAACGACATGGGGATGTTCCAGGATCACATTTTCAATTTCACCCAATTCGATGCGAAATCCCCGGATCTTGACTTGATTATCGATCCGGCCCAGATACTGGATATTCCCATCGGGCAGATAGCGCGCAAGATCCCCCGTTTTGTACAATCGCTTGCCTGGTTCCGCAGAAAAGGGATCCGGAATGAATTTTTCGGCGGTAAGCGCGGGGCGATTGACGTATCCGCGCGCAAGTCCTATGCCGCCGATCAGCAATTCGCCGACCACGCCGATCGGAACAGGATTGCAATGCGGGTCGACGATGTACAGCTGAATGTTCGCGATCGGTTTGCCGATCGGGATCAAGTCCAAGTCTTCATCGGGGCCGCAGGGGCAATGACTCACATCGACCGCTGCTTCGGTGGGGCCATAAAGATTGTGCAAAGCGATGGGAAGGCGCTTGAGGAAACGTGTCCTCAAGTCGAATGACAGGGCTTCGCCACTGCAAAACAGATACTTGATCGAATCCAGGGTTTCGATATTTTTTTCACGTGCAAATATCTCGAGCATGGAAGGAACAAAGTGCAGATGCGTCACCTTCTGCTCGCGGATCAGCCTGACCAGGTAAGCCGGATCCTGGTGCCCGTTGGGTTTGGCAATGACCAGGCGTCCGCCGAACAATAGCGGGAGGAAGAATTCCCACACGGAGACATCAAATCCGAATGGCGTCTTTTGCAAGACCGCGTCGCCTTCCAGGACGGGGAAGGTCTGTTGCATCCAATAGAGCCGGTTGAATATGCCTTCGTGCGAATTGCCGACGCCTTTGGGATTTCCGGTAGAACCGGAGGTGTAGATGACATAGGCCAGATGTTCGGGCGAAGCGTGATTGGGGCAGTCGTCTTCACTCCAGGCGCCATCTGCATGTTGACCATCATCGATGGTGTCGCCGTCAAGCGACACGATGGTTCCCGAAAACGAGGGAATGCTCTGTGCAGCTGCCGGATGGGTGAGCAAGAGGGTGATGCGGGCATCAGCCATCATGTACTGCAAGCGCGCGTCCGGGTAAGACGGGTCCAGGGGGAGATAGGCGCCGCCCGCTTTTTGTATGGCCAGGAGACCGACCACCAGCTCTATCGAGCGCTGCATGCAAATTCCGACCACGACATCCGGCGCTACGCCATGCCGGCGAAGACAGGCAGCAAGGCGGTTGGCGCGCTGGTTCAGGAGCTTGTAGCTGAGCTGCTCGCCTTCAAAAGTCAAGGCGATGCGATCCGGAGTGCGCTTGACCTGGCTGAGAAACAGCTCGGGCAGGAGTTGCTGCTCTTTCGGGTAGTCGATTGCGGTATCGTTCCACGCGCGAAGCTGCGCGGCATCCTGTTCGCTCAAGGTGCAATAGTCAAAATGGTCCGCCTCGGGATTTTCCATCAAGGTGTGCAGCAACTCTTTGAAATGCAGCGCAAAGCGCTCGACGCTGGCGGCGGAAAACAGATCCACATTGTATTCAAAGCTGGCATGAAGACCGTGTTCCGATTCGTCCAGGGAGAGCGTCAGGTCAAATTTCGCGGTCGGATTTCCCAGCCGTTGAAAGCGGCTCTTGCTCTGGCCAAAGACGGGCGGATTCATTTTCTGATTCTGCAAGACGAACATCACCTGGAACAGCGGCGAGTGCGCCAGATTGCGATCGGGCTGCAACTCCTCGACCAGACGATCAAAGGGCACATCCTGATGGGCGTAAGCGTCCAGGCAGGTCTTTCTGACGCGTCCCAGGAAGCCGGTGAAGCCTGGAGCACCGGAATAATCCAGGCGCAGAACGATGGTGTTGAGGAACAGTCCGATCAAGGCTTCGACCTGGCTATTTTGCCGTCCCGCGATGGGCGAACCGATGACCACATCCGTGCCGCCGGTATAACGGGCCAGTTGAATGCCAAAGGCCGCCAGCAAGACCATGAACAAGGTCGCGTCCTGTGCCCGGGCAAGTGCGTTCAGCTTGTCGGTCAGGGTTTTGTCGATGTCGAAATTCACACTGGCGCCCTTGAATGCGGGCACTGGAGGCCGAGGATAATCCAGCGGTGGATGGAACAACGGCGGCGCGCCCTCAAGCTGCCGTTTCCAGTAGGCGAGTTGGCGTTGGGACGAAGGGCGTGTGAATTGGTCTCTCTGCCATGCGACGTAATCCGCATACTGTATCGGCAAGGCCGGCAATCGAATCTCGCGCCGGCCCAGCAGCGCGTCATAGATTTCCGCGATCTCGTCCATCAGGATGCCCAGCGACCAGCCGTCGGAAATAATATGGTGCATACACAAATAGAGCGCGTTCTTTTCTGTCGAGTAGCGCACCAGGGCGGCTCTGAAGAGCGGGCCGCGCAAGAGATTGAAGGGCTTTTGCACATAGCTCAGCGCGGCCGCTTCCTGTTCTGCTTCGAACACCGCGAGTTTGAACTCAGCTTCACGGTAAGCGGTGTATGCCTGCTGTTCCTTGATCGGATAATAGCTGTTCAAAATCCTGTGGCGTTGACACATGATCTTGAAACAGGTCTCCAGGATGCCGGCGTCAATTTCTCCCTCGATTTCCAGGTTGAGCGGAACACTGTAGGTTAAATTGTCCGGCACCAATTGATCCAGGAACCAGATACGATTCTGGGCATAGGACATCAGCGTTATCGGGTGTTCTGAGTGAACGATTTCAGCGCTCTTGTCTTGTTTTTGCGTTTGCAGCTGTCGTTCAATGAGCTTGGCGAAAGATTCTATCGTTGGAAATTGAAAGATGGAATCAAGCGTAAGATCGAGATCGAACTGCTCCCGCACGCGTGACATCACCAGCATCGCGAGCAGCGAATGTCCGCCCAGTCTGAAGAAACTGTCGGTGACGCCGATCTGACGACAAACCAGTATTTCCGACCAGATGCTGCGCAGCCGTTCTTCGACCGGAGACAAGGCGCGTGGTTCTGGCAAGCTTGACAAGTGCGGGTCCCCATCGATCGCGCGGGTCTTTAGCGCAACGCGGTCGATCTTGCCGCTTGAGCTGACGGGGAAAGCATCCAGTGACACGAACAGGGCGGGAATCATGTAACTGGGAAGCTGTTCTTCCAAGCAGGCACGCAATTGCGCATCGTCCAAGGTGATGTCGCTTTTGACGAACTTGATGAACGCAACCAAAGCCTCTCGTTCGACCGGCGTATTTCTCAGTATCACGACCGCATCCTGGATCGCGGGATGTTCGCGCAGCGCGATCTCGATTTCGGCCAGTTCGACACGATAGCCGCGAATCTTGATTTGATCGTCAATGCGTCCTAAAAATTGGATATCGCCATTCGGCAGGAAACGTGCGCGATCTCCCGTGCAGTACAGTCGCGCGCCTTCTTTTTCCGTAAAGGGATGAGGGATGAACCTGGTTGCCGTCAATGACGGCTTATTGATATAGCCTATCGCCAACCCATCACCGCCGATGAGCAATTCACCCGCCACGCCGATGGGCGCTTGACGCAGGTGTTGATCGAGGATGTAGACCTCGGTATCGTCTACAGGCGCACCGAGAGTAATTGGCGTATCCGCCTGCATGCGGGCGACCATGGACCAGACACAACTCTCGGTAGGACCGTACATATTCCATAGCGACACATTCGGGTTACTTAAGAGGGCGGTTTTGAGCGTCTCGCTCAAGGCTTCTCCGCCCGACAAGACGGTAATCGGTTTCGAGGGAGACCAATGGCTGGCGAGCAGCATCTCCCATGTAGTGGGGGTCTGTTGCATGATGCTGATATCGTGTTTCGCGATCAGTTGAATCAATGCGTCGGGAGAACGGGTGTCCTCGGCAGGCGCAATGACCAGCGTCGCGCCAGTTGTGAGGGGTAAATAGATCTCCAGCGCATGAATATCGAAGGCGAGCGAGGTAAGCGCCAACAGACGATCATTTTCCCCGCAACCTGGGCGCTGCTTCATTGATTCAATGAGATTGACCAGAGCGGAGTGTTGCACCATCACCCCCTTGGGCTTGCCGGTTGAACCCGAGGTGTAAATGACATAAGCCATGTGGGAGGCAAGCGACGCATTCAAGACGACCTCATTCGTCTCCCCTGCGGGAATGTCGCCGCTAGGGCAAAGCACGGGAATGCTTGTTGCGGGCAGTTTCTGCACCAATTCCGGTTGCGACAAAATCAAGCAAGGTTTGGCATCATTGAGTACCCAGGAAATTCTCGACTCAGGCCAGTTCGGGTCGATGGGTAAGTACGCCGCGCCTGATTTTTGTACTGCCAATAAGAAAACGGGTATGTTGAGGGAAGGCAAAATAAACAGGGCAACTATCTTGTCGTGGGTCGCACCGCGCGAGCGCAAGTGGTGCGCGAGTTGTGTCGATGCGCTATCCAGTTCTGCAAAGCTCAATCGTTGCTGTTCAAAAATGACCGCTGTCTTGTCACGGTTTCGACGCACTTGATCTGCGAATAAATCGGGCAGGCAGAGGTTTTCAGACGGCCTTGTCGCAACGACATTTTTTCTCGTCAGAAACTGGCGCTCGGTCTCGCTCAGCATCTCCAAATCGACCAGCGCCGATTCCGGATTCTGCAAGGCGGAACTCAACAAGGATGAAAAATGTTGCGCCATTCGGGTAATCGTCTCCTGGCAAAAAAGGCCGGTGTTATACACCCACTGACATTCCAGATGGCCTTCGTGCTCCATGAGATTCAAGGTGATGTCGAACGCTGCGCCGCGCTGTGTGCCGACCACCCGGCTAAACCACGTTTGCGACCGATTATCGGCGACATTCCCGCTGCGCAAGGACTGCCAGTTGACCAGCACCTGGAAGATCGGCGGGCGACTTGGATCGCGTTCGATAGCGAGGTCATTGATCAATTGCCCCAGCGAATACTGCTGATGTTCCAGCGTCTCCAGCACTTCGGTCCGGCAGGCCAGCAACAGATCGTCAAAGGATAGGGACGATGCAAAGGGAATTCTCAGGGCGACGGGATTGACAAAATAGCCGATCAGATTTTTCGTCTCTGAAGCGTCGCGCCCCGCAGCGGGCAGGCCGATGAGGATGTCGTCCTGAGCGGTATAGCGGTTCAGCAGGATTTGAAAGCTGCTTAACAAAATCATGTAGGGCGTCACGCCGCGTGATTTGGCCAGCGCATGCACACGGTCATAGGTGAGCTCATCAATCGCATGGCTATAGGTCTCGCCACGGTATGTTTGAACCACCGGACGCGGATAGTCGATGGGCAAATCCAAGGTCGGCAAGTTTCCCTTTAATTTATTGCTCCAATACTGCCTCGACAGCGTATGTTGCTCTCCGAGCAGAAATTGTTTTTCCCAATTGACGTAGTCCGCATATTGCCAAGGCAACTCTTCAGGTTCGGACAACGCACCAGAGGCCGGCGCATAAAAATGCCCCAGCTCCTTCATCAGGATGTCAAACGAAAGATAATCCCACGCGATATGGTGTACCGAAAAGACGAATAGATTCTCTTTCGTTGCGCCTGTTTCGACCAGCGCCATTCTGCATACGCCATCTTTGCCAAGATCAAACGGAGCATCCGCTTCTTGCGCCAGGAAGTTTTGAATTTCCTGCTCCGTCCATGCCGTCGCGTCGATGTGTTTGAGCGGAAGCGCAGACGACGCTTCGAGAACAAAATAGGGCTCCAGAAGATCATCCGCGCGAAAGCGCGCGCGCAGGATGTCGTGCCGCGCCACTACGCCCGACAAAGCCGACGCGAGGGCCGGCAAATGGACGGCGTGATTCAGATGAATCACATAAGAAATGTTGTAGGCATTATTCGCCGGCGATAACTGCTGAATGAACCACAAGGCGCGCTGATTGCGCGACAATGAGCAACGCGAAGCCCGTTCTTCGATTTGCTCCGTGATGCATGGCGTCCCTTGCTCCGCATGCGGCTTGCCCGCTTGAATCTCTTGCGCCAATCGGCGGATGCTGGTCGCATCCGACATCAGGTGAACAATACTGCACGTGTAGCCGAATGCAGATTTGAGCTCTCGCTTTAACTCCAGCAGGACCAGTGAATTGATCCCCAAGCGGTTCATCGGCATATCCAGATCGATCTCTGCGCTGGCGGGCAGACGCAAGGAGAGGAAGCGGACGAGATACTGCGCTGGTTCGTCGTCGGTCCGGACCGTCTGCATGTCTTTTTGGGTATGGACGGACGGCGCGATTTTGGTCGTATTGGACGCAGGGTCTGCATCAAACCAATGATGGCGACGTTCAAACGGATATGCTGGCAAGCGGACTTTTTGCCTGGGAGAATAGGCGCCGCCTTTGCCGTAGAGGGTTTTCCAATTGATGGCCAGTCCTTTGGACCAAAGGGAGAGCAGCTTGCCGAATTTTCCTTTTTCCATCCAGGCTTCGATGGCGTTTTCCATATCCTCATCATTGGCCAGGAGCGACAAGGTGAGTTCGGTCTCGTCCTTGCTGCCGACATAGACGTCGTTCAATGCGATGGTGGAAGAGGGGCTGGACAAGTCTTGTTGGCCCAGTTTTCCCAGGACGTCGCTCAATTCATCCAGGCTATGCACCAGCAGTCCCAACCGGACGTTCATCATTTCACGACCTGTTTGCAATGAAAACGCCACATCCTCCAGCACTAGGTCGGTATTTTCATCGATGTGTTTTTTGAGGTTTCTGATGACGGCACTTAACTGCGCGGGATTTTTTGCCGATAGCGGGATGATGCAGGGAGAGCGTCCGCGGTTTCTGGACGGCGGCAGCGTCGCCTGATGTTCTTCCAGCAGAATGTGGGCGTTATTGCCCCCGGTACCGAAGGAATGCAGCGCGGCAAGCCGCGGCTGTTCTGTTCTTGCCCATGTTTCGGTGCTCACGGCGAGACAACAGGCTTGTCCTGCCATCTCGAGGTTTTCATTGATTTCATTGAGCCCCAGAATCTTGTGTATCTTGCCGCTCTGAAAACTGCGGATGATCTTGGCGACGGCCCCCAGGGCCGAGGCCGCCTCCATATGTCCGATCATTGGTTTAAGCGAACTGACGCGGCAATATTGTTCGGGCAGCGTCACATTTTTTTTCTTCGCAGCACTTTCCAGTGCGCGATTGAAGGCGCGCCATTCGGCACTGTCCGATAGCGGATTCCCCATGCCCTGGGCTTCGATATAGCCGAGGTTGCGCGGATCTATCCCTGCTTCGTTGTAACAACGCTCTACGAGGCTGGCGTGCGCGGAAGGGTTGGGCGCGCCGATGGATAGCCCGCCTCGTCCGTTAAAATTGACTGCCGTGTTCTTGATGAGCGCATAAATTGCATCGCCGTCTTTTTCGGCTTGCTTCAATGGCTTCAACAAGAGGCTTATCACTCCCTCCGAGCGCAAGTGGCCATTTGCCTGGCGTCCAAAGCTCGCCACCGTCGATGTGCGATTCAACAAATTGGCGCGTTCCAGCGCGTCATAAGCTTCCTGGCGCAATAACAGATTCGCAGCGCCCACGATGGCCTGGCTGATTTCCCCGCTTCTTAACGCACTGACGGCTCTATGCAGCGCCACCGCGGCCCCTGAACACATGGCGTTGATGGATTCGCTCGGGCCTCTCAGGTCGAAGTGGTAGGAAATCCGGTTGGCGAGCATGCTCGCGGACTGGCCGATTCCATCGCGCGTATCGATACCCAGCTGCAACATGGTCTGGGCATATTGATCTTCTTCGGCCGCCACATAGACGCCCGTATCGCTGCCCGCCAAGGTGCCCGGAGGGCAGCAGGCATCTTCCAGGCAGTGATAGACCGACATCAACAGCAGGCGTTGGCGCGGGTCCATGACGTTCGCATCCAATGCCGAGATGCCGAAAAAATCGGCATCGAATCCCGCGATATCGGGAATGAATCCGCCCCAGTGCTTGCTTGCAGTTGTTCCGGACGCGCTCATGCCGGCACGGCTGTCGGGGGTTTCCTGGATAAGGCTGGCATCGAGATCGAGCGCTGCCCAGAATTCCTGAAGCGTCATGCAAGCGGGGAAGTTTCCCGCCATGCCGATAATGGCGATCGGCTCCGGATGCACGGTGGAAGCTTCAGTGGCGGCTTCAGCGAAAAGCGCCGCGGGAGCGGCCACGGATGCAGCCGCAGGTGCAGTCACTTCAGCTTTGGCGTTCTTGTTGAGCGACTGCATCATGCCTTTTTCCAGCACGCTTAATTTTTCAAAGGTATCCATGATGCGTCCTAGCTTTCATAAATCGTCAGAAGATGTTTTTTCAGATAGTCCGAAAGGCTCTTCACTGTTGGATATTGAACCAGCCATTCGGGCTTGATTTCATGTTTGAATCGCTTTTCAAGTCTCATCGAGACTTGGGTGCCGGAGATGGAATCAAGGCCATAGGTCTCAAAATGCTCATCGTTGTCCAGCTCGGTTAACTCAAGCACACTCGTCAAGACTTCTCGTATGCTGTCCACTAATGAGGTTTCGGCCGGCGCGGTGTTTGGCCGGGCCGGGGCAGGAGATGATTCAAGTTCAAGCAGTTGGTAAATTCTCTCGATACTGGCCGGTTCCAGCGCGCGCAATTGTTCCAGCGAGAGGGTGCCGGCGAGATCGTCAAAGGAAAAAGCCCGCCCTTGCGCCTTTTGGGTTTCCCAGGCTTTCAATTGCTCGGAGAAACCATTGTCTTCGCTCTGCGTGTCCTTGCCTGACGGAGTAATATCCACAGGCAAATCAAGTTGCAGTAGCGAACAGACGTTGTCAACGTGATTCACGTACGCCAGTCCAAGCGCGGCGTTGCTGTGCCTGAGACTCATCTCGATGGCTGGAAATGCCTGTGCTATGTCGATGAGCGAAAAACCATCGGCATGGATTTTTTCTCTTCGCTTGGCGTCCGCTGCGGCATGAATCGGATCGCTGATCCAAGGGCCCCAGGCCAAAGCCCGGGTCTTTCCTCGGCGCAGCTTCATCTTTTGAAGGTCGTCCCGGTAGCGCGCAAATTCGTTCTGGAATGCACAGGCATAGGCATACACCGACGATCCCGCCAGTCCATACGCGCCGATAGAGGAAAACAGCAGGAAGAAATCCAGGTCTTCGTCTGCGGAAACGATGTCCAGATTTTCCGTACCGTTCACTTTCGCCAGCATATGCTCACGACTGTCCTCCCACGTCTTGCGCAGGATCAGCGTCGTGTCGCTGGAACCGGCGAGGTTGAGGATGCCATTCACGCGAGGATGGCGTGATTTAATCAGGTTATAGGTATCGCCCAGCGCCTTCAGGTCGGAAATATCCACGCTGTAATAGCTCAGATTGCCACCCAGTTGCGCTATCTCCCGTGCAAAATCGGCGATAGTGTCATCGCTTTTCCGACGCGACAGGATGATGATGTTGGCCTTGAACTGTTGAGCGATTTTCTTGCAAAAATCCTGGCCGATGAGGCCGGATCCGCCCGCGATCAGATACGTTCCGCCATTTCTGAAATGAGTGTCCAGGCCAAGGCCATCTGCATCCGCCGACTTGCTTAAGCCGTCGAAAAGCACGGGGACTTTTTGTTTGATTCTTCTCTCGGCATTTTCATAAACGACTTGGGAGAAGGTCGCTGTTTGAAAAATTTTCCCCCTTTGCCGACGCGGTTTGTGCGGTTGCTGATTCAATGCATGGGCAGGATCGGCCAACCATTCCCGCACCGCCAATTGCAGGCTGTTCAGGCGTGGCGCCTCATTGTTTTCAATGATGGTCCAGGTGTGCAAAGGGTTCTCCATCATCGCGGCCCCCAGGAATCCGCTCAATGCGCCGCCACGGGGCGATGAAGACTCCTCGATTAAATACAGGGAGAGTCGTCTGTCGTAAGCCTGTTTCATCAAGGTTTGGCTGGCCTTGAAGACGGGGTATAAGGCCCATTCGTCCTTGGTGGACTTATCCTTCGTTCCCGTGAGAACGAACACCACATCAGGGGCGGGGGAAAAATGCAGGTTGGCGTCCTGATCGCAGCTTAGGCATTGAATAGGGATGCCGTCTTTCGCGCCGACCGATTGTTCTATCTTTCGAATCAGATCAGAGAGCGCAATCGCTCGCTCTTCCTCCCCCGAGCAATGGACAATGGCGATATTTTTCCCCGTTTGCGCATTGAAGTTGTCACGCCAGGTTATCTCATCTGGGAACGGTGCAGACACGGTCTTTTCATGAATGATCATCCATTGATGGATATCGCTCGTTTTGCTTGTCTCCGTCACCGTTGGCGGGATCACGTGTCGATCTCGACCTACCCAATAAGACTCCCGGGCAAAGGGATAGCTGGGCAGGGAAATCCGCTTGGCGGTGTTTTTCTCATAGAGCGAGCCCCAATTGATACTCGCGCCTTGCAACCAGCGCTTCACCAGATTGGCGACGGTCTGTTTCTCCGACGTCTCCCCATCGTCGGCAGTCTCCTGATGCAATTTAACCTGACTGTAGAGAACGGTTTCGGGAAATTGCCGGCTGTCTGCGATTTGCTGCAATTGCTCTTTGAGCGCATCCAGCGTCGCCACCATCATCGCCAGGCGATGTTCCTTAGGTTCTCTGCCCACTTGCAAGGTGAATGCCACATCGCGTAATGTCGGCGGTTCTTGCTGCACCTTGCTTAACAAGCGTTGGCAGCATTCAAGCAGTTGCGGTCGGGTTCTCGCCGAGAGCAGAATCGCGTACGTCTCCGGCTCATCGTTCCCAGGGATCGCCGGAAGGGATTGCCGGTATTCTTCGACAATGACATGGGCGTTCGATCCACCCGCGCCGAAGGATGAGAGGCAAGCAATCCGAGGCGATTGCCGACGCCAAGGCCATGGCTGCAATGTTTGCTGAACATAGAACGGCGTCTGATCGAAACGAATATTCTGATTAAGCTGTTTGGAATGCAGCGAAGGCACCAGTTGACCATGCTTCATTTGCAGCACTATCTTGGTGAGCCCCGCCAGACCCGCCGCCGCTTCGAGATGTCCGATATTCGATTTGACCGAACCGATGGCGCAATAACCCGTGTCTTGCGTATGCTGCCTGAAGGCGTCGCAAAGACCCGCAATCTCAATCGGGTCGCCCAAGGAAGTACCCGTGCCATGCGCTTCAACATAGCTCACCTCGCGCGCTGACAGTTGGGCGAGGCGCAAGGCTTCCGCGATGAGCTTTCCCTGTGCCTTGGGATTGGGGACGGTGAAACCGTGGGTCTTGCCGTCGTTATTGATGACGGATGCTTTAATCACGGCATAAATGTTATCGCCGTCCGCCATCGCATCCTTGAGCGGGCGCAACATACACGCGGCGACGCCTTCGCCTGGCACAAAGCCATCCCCGCCATCGCCGAACGACCTGCAGCGGCCATCGGTCGAACTCATGTTGATCTGCGACTGAAGGATGTATTTGTTCGGATGAATCGACAAATTGATCCCGCCCACGAGTGCGGCTTTCGATTCGCCCGTTTGAATACTCTGTATCGCCAAATGCAAGGCGGTCAGCGAAGAGGAGCAGAGGGTGTCTACCGCCATGCTGGGCCCCTGGCAATCCAGTATGTAGGACACGCGATTGGCGATGGCGCCGTAACAGGAGCGAACGGCGCGGCCATTCCCTTGGTCGTCAAATGGCGCGCTGAAGAGTTGGTAATCGCCATAGGTGACGCCAACGAATACCCCGACCTTCTTGTCGAAAGTGTGTTTGAGCGCCGATCTGTCATAGGCGGCATCTTCCAGGCATTCCCATGCGACTTCCAGAAACAAGCGTTCCTGGGGATCCAGGCTGGCGGCTTCTTTGGGTGAAATATTAAAGAACAGTGGATCGAACGTCTCCACATGCTCGATGAAGCCGCCCCATTTGTTGTAGTATTTTCCCGCGCCGATTTCGCCAGGCTTGGTATTGGCTTGAAAGTAAAGCTCGTTGTTCCATCTGTCCTTGGGAATTTCGGTGATGCAGTCCTTTCCTTCCGTCAAATTGCGCCAGAACTGATCCAAAGTATTCGCACCCGGGTAGCGTCCGGCGAGTCCGATGATGGCGATATCGCCGATTTCCCCTGCCTGGCGCGGTGAATGACCAGTTTCTGCTTTCATGACGGGAGAAGGTGCATTGTCGCCAATGGGACTGTCAAAGAGAGACGCGACCGACGACGGATGATTTGCCACCAGATACGCCGCCAGTTCGGCCAAGGTCTGGTATTCGAAGAACAGTGTCTTTGATAGCCCGGAGAAGTGTTGTTCCAGGACGGTATTCAACTTGGTCACCATCAGCGAGGTGATTCCATAATTGTCGAAGGTTTCGTTCGCCGAGATTTTTTCTGCGGGTATTTCGGAAACCTGCGCGTATATCATTTTCAGGTAAGCTTCGGTGTCTTTGGCAAGGGCGTTGCCAACGACGGCCGGTTCTTGAGGGGCGCTCGCGCGGAGAGGGCGGGCGTGACTCGGGCGCTCGCGCACCCAATGTACGTCGGCGGCGAAACTGTAGGTGGGTAAGGGGATGCGCATTTCATCGCCGCTGCGAAACGCTTGCCAATCCACGGCATTCCCATTTACCCAGGCACTCGCGGCAAGGGGAAGCGGCCCGGTCGTTTGAGCAGAGGGGCATCCTGTCCTGAACAATCCGGTGTGATCGATATTCCCACGCATGACCTGTTCAAGTTTTTCGCAAAGATCAGGTATCGAATTCGCGACGATGGCAAGACGCTCCGGCATGTCGACACGGCCGACTTGCAAGGTGAATGCGATATCTTTGAGTCTTATTTGAATAGGAGGCGGACGCTTTAAGTAGGTATGGAGTTTTTCGACCAGGCTTGACAATTGCGTCTGCGATTGTGCAGACAGATTGACGAGGGCGGGTGCATCAGGCGCCCGAGGGATTTGATTCTCGTGGCTTTCGAGCACCACGTGGCCCGCCGATCCTGCCGCGCCGAAGGCATTGATCAAGGCGATCTTGCGTCGTGTCTCCCAAGGCCTGAGCTGGTTATTGATGGCGAGTGCGCCGTCATTCAGTTGCAACATGGGATTGACGGGTTCGCAGTCCAGGCTGGGGAAAAGCTGCGCATACTGCATTTGCATCAGGACTTTAGTCAGTTGCGACAGCGCGGAGGCGGATTCCAGATGTCCGATATTGGCTTTTACGCTGCCCATGTATAACGGATTTGCACGATCGCCAAAGACGCGCTTCAGTGCCGTCACTTCCGAAGCATCGGCAAGACTGGCGCCTGGCGCCGCGGCTTCCACATAGCTGATGTCCTCCATGTCAATGGACGAGTTTTTGATCGCTTGTTCGATGGAGCGCCTTTGATTGTCTGGATTCGGCGCGCCGAAACGTGAGGTCTTGCCCCCATGACTGATCGCGCTGCCTTTAATGACACCCAGGACAAAATCGCGATCCTGTATGGCTTGTCCCAAGGGTTTAAGGAGCACCGCGCCCACACCCTCGCCGACTACCCAGCCTGCTGCATTTTTTCCGAATGGATAGCAGTGCCCGTCTTTGGATAACAAATCGAGTTGGTCGAGGTGAGATTGATGATAGGGGTGGCTCATCAAATTCACGCCCCCTACGACGGCTGCCGCACATTCGCCGTTTTTGATGCTGCTGCAAGCAAAGTGCAATGCCGTCATGGCAGAGCAGCACGAGGTATCAAGGGAAATGCTGGGGCCTTGAAAGTCAAAGAAGTACGATATCCGATTCGCCATCGAGGGATGCGAGACGGGATCCACTTCCGCGCCATCCCAGTGGGAAGCCGCGTAATACTGGTAGTCGTTCCACATCGCACCGACGAACACCCCGACGTCCTTGCAGCCCTGGTTCAATGCATGCGCGGTATAACCCGCGGACTCCAGGCATTCCCAGACTGTTTCCAACAAGAGTCGCACTTGCGGATCAAGACTCCTGGCTTCGGATGGGGCAATTTTGAACAATAAGGAGTCGAATTGATCGATGTGGTCGAGGAAGCCTCCGTGATGAATATGATCATGCCGATGCGCGTCGACCGCTTCCTTCGCGCTGCGATATTTTGTCGTTTGAGAAAATTGCATATCGGCAAAACTCTTCTCGCCGCGCATCAGGTTCCGGGCAAACTCTTGCGGAGTTCGCGCGCCCGGGTAGCGTCCGCTCAGACCCACAATGGCGATGTCATCCGACTGGCCGGCGGCGAAACCGGGTTGTTGCGGCTGCTCCCTGGCGGCTGTATTCAAAGCTTGATATGCGTCGGGAAGAGGCATTTGATGGCTGCCACACAGGAAACTATGCATCAGCATATCGTCACCGGAAAAACCAAAATCGGCAGCAATTTTCTCGAACATCATGCCGCCGATCGGACACGCCCCGATACCCAATTCAGCCTGGCGTTCCAGTAAAAGCTGCCCCATGTAGCCACTTTCCAGCAAGGAAAAATAGGCATGCTGCTTCTTTTGAGAGAGAAAAATGGCGAATTGACTCGCTTGTGCGTGCCCTCGGTTGAAGGGCGTAAAACAGCTCTTGAAATCGACCGATAACGTCGATGAAACGAGCGTCAGACGATGGGTGTCGCGCTCGTAGCGATAGACCCCGCCAGCGAGTCCTTGCACACCGGAGGGTTGGATCAAAACGTGTATGTTGATCCCATATTCGCCGTCGATGCTGGGATACAGGTAACGGGATTCATCCTGTATCGACTTGGCTCTGAACAGAGATAAAACCAGACCCAGCGTCTTCAGCGGAATCGCGCCCGTTTGAAAACTGCGCTTGGCCGCATAGAGTTTCTGCAATTGAGGCTCATGGGCGGCGGAGGGAAGGGGGATGATTTTCTGATCCTCCGTGATCACCCGCAAATGCGCGCGGGCCCGGTGGATGCGTTCCGCCTCGTCTTGCCTGGGAAGCTGAATGTCGGAGGCGTCTGCCGAGGCAATACAGTGGAGTTTTTCGGAGGCGAGCGCATTCTTTCTGTGGTATTCGCTCTTTCGTTCGCCCGGTTGCCGGCCCTGCGCCATGCCAGCGGCCTGACCGCCCAGAATGCAATGAATGAAGCGCTGGCTGGGCTTGAGCTTGAAGAGGCAGGACATCCTGTCGAAATCGAGTCCGCCCAGGGGCAGGAGCGATACATGATGTTGATGCTGTTTGCTTCTCAGCAGCTGACCGATGTAACCCGCTTCCAATATCACCAGTTGCTCGCTGGACTGGCCATACAGCGGCGCGATGGCATCCATTTCTGCGATCATGAAGATGGCAAATCCAGACGATTCATAGAGCGCCTGGTCGTGGTAATAAAACGAAGCCGTTTTGATCTGCGCGCTATCATCGATGAGAACCAGTTTGCCCTCGTCGGGGTGATAGTAATAAACCCCCCGTGCCAGGTTCTCAACCGCATTTTCCTTGACCCACACATATAGCTGTATCGGGGTGAGGCCGCCTGCCGAAGAGTAGAGGTATTTGCTCCTGTTTTCGACCAAAACGGGCTTGATCAAGCCGAGCAATTCCCCCAGGTTTTTCAGCGTAGTGGTGTCGGCGAATGCCGATCCGGACGCCGGCTGATAATGACTCTCGTGAAAATCATCGACGGGAAGTTCGATTGTCTGGTTTGCGGGCGTTTCAACTTTTGCATCCTGGAAGTCTATGCCGCCATGCTGCAAGACGACTTCTGTCGAGACATACTTGGCGATGGCCTGCACCGTGGGCGTGGCCAGCAAGACGTCGAAAGGGATGGCAATACGATACTTATCCTGAATTCTTTCCACCGCCTGAACCAGGGTGAACGAGGTCGCTCCTCGATCGAACAGATCATCATCTGGTTTCAAGCTCGCACAATCGAGTGCCGCCAGGAAGATGGCTTCTATCGTTTCCGTCACGCTGCTTGTCGTCATGTCGCTTGACTCCCTTGTTTCTTCATCTTGTTTGCCGGAGCTGTGTTTTTCCAGATGCCTGAGCAAGCCATCGTCGGGGCTGACGACCGGCCACGGGAGTGCGGTTCTATCGAACTTTCCGTTGGCGGTGATGGGAATGCTCGCCACCGTGACGACAATATTGGGCACCATGTAGTGAGGAACGCGTGCTTGCAGGTAGGCGCGCAAATCCTTGATCGCGATTTCTCCGGCGGGCTTCAATGCCAGATAGGCGACGATTTTTTGGTCGCCCGGCCTGGTTTCTTTGACCAATACCACGGCCTCCGCGATGTGCGCATGCTGCAGTAAATGAAATTCGATTTCACCCAGTTCGATGCGGAATCCTCTCACCTTGACTTGATGATCCTTTCGTCCGAGGAATTCGATATTGCCGTCCGCGTAAAATCTTGCCGAGTCGCCGGTCCTGTACATGACGGCATTCGGTTCGGACGCGTAGGGATCGGGAAGAAAACTGTTTGCCGTGATCGCCGGCGCGTTCAAATAACCGCGGCTCAGACACTCGCCACCGATGTACAAATCGCCCTCGTCGCCAATCGGACAATGCTGCAGCTTTTGGTCGAGTATGTAATAGCGCGCATTTTGTATCGGGCGTCCATAGGGGATGCTGCGCCAAAGAGGGTCGATGTCGGCGACAGGAAAATAGTTGGACCATACCGTCGCTTCGGTGGCGCCGCCCAGGCTAATGAATTCCGCCTTGGGAAACAGCATGTTGATGTCGCCTGGAAGCGTGAGCGGAATCCAGTCGCCGCTTAAGAAAAACAGGCGCATATCGGACGGACTGCTCGCGTCCGTTCGCTCTTTCCTGAGGAAGGGCAAGAGTATGCTTAAGGTACCAGGTGCAGAGTTCCAGAACGTCACGTCACGCGTACAGAGCATGGTGGAAATTTGTTGCGGATTCTCTCTTTGATCTTCGCCGACGATGATGATTTTGGCGCCGTAGGCAAGCATGCCAAATACGTCGAAGACCGACAAGTCAAAACTCAGGCGCGTGATAAAGAGTGCGACGTCCCGTTCGTCAAAATGGAACCTGCGCTTGGCCCATTCAATCAGATTGATGACGGGACGATGTTCCACCGCGACACCCTTGGGTTGACCTGTACTGCCAGAGGTGAAAATGGCGTAGGCGGCATGATGGGACTTCACCGTATCGATTGGCTTGGACTCGCTTTCAAGCGATATGCCGGGATCAGAAATGGAGAGGAGGGAAAGTTCGGACTCCGAAAAAATCGCGGCGGTTGTCTCATTGACCAGGACGTGACCGATACGAGCGGTCTCGATCACGCGGAACAGGCGGGAGCTGGGATCGGACAATTCCAGCGGGACATAGGCGCCGCCTGCCTTCAAGATGGCGAGTAGCCCCACAATCAAATCCACCGTGCGCGGCAAGCAGATGCCGACATACACTTCCGGGCCCACGCCGTTTTTTTTCAGTTTCCATGCCAGCTGATTGGCTTTCCGGTTTAACGTTTCGTAGCTGTATGCCTGCTCGCGATCAGTGACCGCAATTCTCTCCGGGTACTTGAGTGCCGACGCTTCAAACAACTGATGGATGCAGGTCGCTTGAGCATAGGGAACCGCGGTGGAATTCCATTGCTCGATTTGAGCGTGCGGCGACGCTGCTCGGGTATCAAGCAAATCTTCGTGATCTTCAGGGAGCGACACGAGAAATTGATGATAGCGGTCGAACATCTGATCGATCACATCGCCTGAAAAAAGCCCCGCATTGATGTCCCAGCAAATTTCCAGTTCATCTCCCGTTTCAAAGCAAATATGATCCCATTCGACCTGAGTGGTGTAGCTTAAGCCGCCCACGCGTTTGAATTTTTCAGAGTGCCCAGGTGTTTTCAAGGGGGACAAATCGGAAAATACCAGCGGGAAGCGTTTCTCGGCATTTGCTTTCTTTAGCTTCCCTAAACCCCTTAATCCATTCACCAGGGAATGCCGCATGTCGCTCTTGAAGACGGCTGCATTTTCTAAAACACGCTGAACAAATGGGCTGTTCGAGGGGGAACGCGATATCCAGGAAAGGGACGTGAAATCCCCGATCACTTGATAGATGTCGGGATGCACGGGGTGACGCTGCCAGGTGGGGATGGCGACGGAAAACTCCTCTTGATCCATCCGGTCCGAAATAACTTCCATAAACGCGGTCAGTAGCACCATCGTCGGTGGAACGTCCAACTGTTGCGCCAGGTTTTTGATCGCGCCCCAGTTTTTCAGATGCCGGCTAAAGCGCTTGATCTCCGTAGTCGTTTCTGTTTTTGCGAAAGAGAAGTCGGGGCCGGCAGGGATGTGGCTGAGTTTCGACTCCCAGTAGCTGAGACACCTGGCCTCATGCTCGGTGCGTTCGAAAGATCTCAAGGAAGCGGCATAGTCCCGATAAGTGCAAGCCGGTGCTTTGACTTCGATCCCGGGATGTTCATAGTGGTAAAACAGGAGTTCGGGCAGGTATTCTATGCAGGCGCCGTCGGCGACGAGTAAATCGATTTTGCAGTGCAGCCGCGATGTCGAGTCGGAGCGTTGGGTGACGCGCAGGTCAAAGCAAGGCCAATCGCCCAGATCGGTGCTTGCCGCGCATATCGCCTTGGCAATGTCGTCGCAAGCATCTTGCGCCTGGGCGGGGGCCAGGGCGCGCAAATTGGTCGTCCGGATATGGTATTCCGGAACGTGTTCGAGCACCCTTTGCGTGCCATTTTTCTCAAATACGGTGCGCAGCAGCTCATGGGCTGAGAGTATGTTGTTCCATGTCTTTTGCAGCAGGTGGATATCAAGCTCTTGAATATCGAAACAAGCATAGATATACGAGGCTTTCGCACCGCCAAATTGACTGCGCCCGAAGAGATAGGCCTGCTGCAAATGAGTCAGCGGAGCGGGGAGGGGCGTCGTCGTCAAGCGAGTCGCCAGAGAAGAAAAATGTTGAACGGTTTCCGCAACCGGCCATTTTCCGTGATTCAAGGCGCAGTGCTGCATCACTTCCAGGTAGTGTTGGAACACTTGCTCGATAAACCCGGCAGGATAAGTTTGTTTCGCGACATACCAGCTGATTTCAATTTGATTTGCTGTCTGAGACAGCTGGTGCTCCAGGCTGATGTGCGGGTTTTGCACCAATGAGTAGCTAATGGCATCATCAATCGGCGATTTTTCTTGATGCAAGTCACTCAGGAGCGAGGTAAATGCGATGGTCAGATTGGGCCAGCGCCGGTGTCGATTTTCCTGGCGCGCCAGTTCTATGGCGCGTATGCCGCTCACATGGCGGTGATCCAGGTCGCTTAATATTTGCGCGTGCGACTCCCTGACATAGGATTCGAAATCGGCTTGCTGTGCATGCCTCGCTGCGAACAGACTGGTCGATGTGAAGGGTCCCACCACCTGATCGATGTCCGCATTTAATCGCATGCGATTAAATATGGTTAATATGAGCGAGAAATCCCCGCTGAAGCTGTAATGGTGGAGCGTGTTGGTGAACAGGCACAAGATCAGTGTGCTGACCGACACCTCCAATTCCGCCGCTTTGCGTTTCAAGCCGTCGGAGGCTTCCACGCTCAGCAACTGTCGGAGCCGGGTACAGGCTGAATTCGAGGGAAGGGCGGACTCCGGCGCCCTCAACAGCGAGGGACCATCTGGCAAATCGACCAGGCGACGTTTCCAATAGGCTTCATCTTTCTGAACACGTTGGCTGGTCTGAAAATTCTTGATGGATAAAACGTAATCGCGAAACGAGGTCGTCGGCGCGGCGAGCGTTTTTTCCGGATGCCTGATCAGCGTTTCCCACTGACGCAGGAGTAACTTGATGCTGGCGCCGTCGGCGATGATGGGATCGATGGAGAAATGCAGGAGGCATTCTTCTTCAGTTTCATTCTTCGTTTTCGATATGCACAATGCAAACAAAGGAAACTGTTTGGTATCGTAGATTTTTTGTGTGAGCTTGTCTCTCAATTGACGGCGCATTTTGTTCTGCTCCGCCGGTGTCAAGGCACTATAGTCAAATTGCTCAATGCGATAGGGCGGGACGTGCTCAAGTATGCTTTGCTGGCCGTCATCCGAGATCACGCAGCGCAACATCTCATGTTTGGCAACGACATCGTTCCATGTCGTGTTGAGCCTGTCGATATCCAGCCCAGGCAAACGCAGCTCATAATAAATTAGACTGCCGACCTTGATGCCCCACGTCGATCGCCGTCCCAGCCAGTAAGATTGCTGCAAATCCGTCATGGGAAAGGGGGCAAAACGCAGGTCCGGCTGATGGATCAATCGGGGGGATCCGTACTCCATGGGTTTCCCGGTTGAAATAAGATTGTTGAGTGTGGCGACCAGCTCGTCGGCGCTTTGATCCAAGCGGAAACAGGACAAGGGAAATTCGTAAGCCGACTGGCTTTCGAGCGCTGATTTCAGGGACAAGACCTGGATGGAATTCAACCCGAAATCGGATAAGGCGGTCCGGCCTTGCAATTCATGGACGGGAACTCCCAGCAGCGACTCCAGCTCTCCCAACACCACTGAAGACAGGTCGGCTGTCCGTATGCTCGCAGTGGGCGGAGTCCATGCGAGAGGGGACGAACGAGATGCCTGGGATGCCTGAGGGGCAGGGGTGATCCAGTAGGATTTCGTCTCAAATACGTAGGCAGGAAGCGGGATTCTTTTCCTTGGCCCGGCAGGAGAGTGAAGGGCAGTCCAATGCATGCGAAAGCCGCTGCGCCACAACTCACCGACTCTATCCAGTTCGCCGTTTTCTACCCATTGCTGCACCATCGATTCCGCTTGGGAAAGGGGGATGGTGTTGAGCAGATCTGCATCGGCGTCGCGAGCGGCCTGGTTTTCCGCGACGTCGCGCTCGTCCGAATGAATGAAATGACCGAGTTTTTCAAGCAGATCAGGGAGGGAATGCGCAACAAAATAGATGCGCTCATTCAGCAATTCCCGTCCGGTGAGCAGGGTATAAGCGATGTCCTCCAGATGCAACTCGTGGATACCGAACAGTGAAAATTCTTGTTTGTTGACGTAGTCGACAAGCCGTTGCGCAAACTTCTTGACTTGCTTCAGTGTTCTGGCCGACAACACAATCAACTCCGGTTTTTGCACGCGGGTGCGCGGGACGGACGTGCGATCGAGATGCTCTTCCAGGATCATGTGCCCATTAACGCCACCAAAACCGAAATTGTGAATGCCGATATGTCGCGGAACACGCGCGCCATTTGCCGTTTTTGCCGGCCAATGCGTGGTCCGGGTGACTGCCTGGCACGCGAAAGCGCCATCGTTGTCGTCCCAATTGAGGGATTCGAAATTTCCTATCTTGGTTAAGGTATTTTTGTTCAGCGAGAGAATGCACTTGATCAAAGACACCACGCCCGATGCACTCGCCAGATGCCCGATATGACCTTTGAGCGAGCCAATCAAGAGTTTGCCAGGCAACGCGCCATGTTCAGGCGAGCGCGAAAAAACGCGGTGATACGCCTGAAGCTCAACCTGGTCGGCAATCGGATTTGCGGTGCCTTGTGCTTCGAGATAATCGATATCGTTGGCGCGCAGTCCGGCCTTTTGCAAGGTCTCCTCGATGATTTCGCAATGCGAGCGCGGGTTGGGTGAAAACAGCGATGCCTCGCCGCCGCCATGCCGCACGCTCATCCCTTTGATGACGCCCAAAACATGATCGTTGTCGGCAATGGCGTCTTTCATGCGGCGCAGGCAAACCAGTCCCACGCCATCTCCGAAGAAATGCCCGCTGGCTTTTTTGTCGAAAGGCCGTATCTGTTCTTCGGCAGTGAATAAGCCGAGCTTGCGGTTGTAGATCAGGACATCGGGGGCCAGCACGAGATTGATGCCGCCTGCAATCGCCATGTCCGCATCGCCATTGCGCAGGCTTTGCATGGCGGAATACATGGCGGTGAAGGAGCCGGCGCAGGCGGAGTTGACCGCTGAAACCGGGCCTTTCCAGCCAAAGAAATGCGACACGCGATTCGCCAGCATGGAGTGCGCATTGCCGACGTTGAACTGGGGATCGGCGGGATAGCGATGGAGCCTGATCAGATCAAGATAGTCCTGGCGCTCGGCAGCAACGAAAAAGCCGACCTTTTTGTCCATCCAGTCTGCTTTTGCGTAACCCGCATTTTCCAGTGTCTCCCACGTCGCTTGCAGCAGCAGGCGCTGTTGAGGATCGATCAGGTCTGCTTCTTTGGGCGCGATGTGAAAGTGCAGCGGATCGAACTGGTCAACATCGTCAATGAAGGCGCCGTAACAGCAGTCGGTTTTGTTGGCCTCCTTGACATCGCCATAATAGTCCTGCCAACTCCAGCGCTCTTTGGGAATTTTCTTGATGATCGGTTTTTCGTTGAGCAAATTCGACCAGAATTCATGGATATTCCGAGCGCCAGGAAACCGGCCTCCGATCCCGATGATCGCAATGTCCTGATCTTCCCACGTCTGAATCTGCGGGGATGGGCGTGGAGCGGGGTCCGGCGTCAGGCGTGGCGGTGGCTCCTGTGCCGGCGCCATGGCATTGGCGGCGCCTGAGTCAACATACGATGTGTAGAGATGGCGGCATAGCGAACCCAGCGAGCCGTATTGCATGAACGTGGTCGGTTGCAGGCGGATGCTGGGATATTGCGAGAGGAGTTTTTGGGAGAATTCCGTGAGCAGAATCGAATTGAATCCATAGTGGCTCAAGGGTTCGTCGGGAGCGACGATGTGAGCTTCAATCCGGAGCGTCGTCGCCACCAGGCGTTGAACCGTCTCGAAAAAGTCCTCGTAACGGATCGCGGGATCCGGTGGCGTGAACGGCTTTTTTGTGCCGCTCTCTTTGATGGCTGCATGCAAGGCAGCGATTTTTTCTATCGCTTCCTGTTCCGACAGCTCGCCTCGTTGGACGCGCAAGATAATATCGCTCGCATCGTGAATCATTTCACAGATCCATTTCAGTTAATGTATTGATGAGGGTGCGGCTGTCCACTTCGCCATTTTTGACGCGCAGGTAGAGCTGTTTGTAGGCATGGAGCCTGGGGGCTTCGTCGCGCGACTGATCTGCTTCGCCGGTCTTGCCCATCGTCATGAATTGCAGCGACCAGTCGAGATGGAGGGGATGTTCAAACGCCCCCTGCGCGCCAAGGAATTCTTCAGAGTTGATCTCTTTTCGTGCGAATAAGGATTGCAGCGTTGCCGTGCCCAATCCGGCCAGAATCCGATATTTGAGTTTCTGCAGCTCCGGATCGTGGCGATCGTCATGAATCAGCGAGCGCCGCTGGCATTCCTCGAGGCGCTGCTTCGCATGGGGATCGGCATGATCGCCTGCCAGTCGATAGATCATCGAAAACGCGGGTGAATTCAGGACTTTCCAGAACTCCTTGAATTCCTCTTCCGGTCTGGGCAACAACCCCAGCTTCAGCCCGAAAAGTATGCTGGCGATGGGCGCGACCACGATATGCCGGGGATCGTTGCGATAGCTCAGTTCTTCGGGGGACAACTGATACGTGCCGGACTGGATTCGCGCGTACCAGCGGGCAACCATCTCTAAAAACGGAAACGTTCCGACCGTACCGATATCGAGCAATCCGTACAGGTTCACGAGTGTGGGATCCTGTTCATAGAACAGTCCCATGGAAAAATCTTTCACCGGATCGATTCCTTGCAGGAATGGATAATTGTGACGATACGCATATCCGGTACAGAACACGATCGCATCCAGGTCTTCGAGCGAGTTTGCCTCCTTGGAAAACTGGCAGGAATTTTCGCCAAGCGAGGCGATTTGATCGAGGATCGGCGTGATTTTCCCGCTGGCCACGCAGGGCAGCACACCGTCGTTGATCAGGATAAATGGATATTTTCTAAACTCTTCCAGACTTGGAAACAGACCCGTGCTTTGATAAAGCGCATAGTAGTCGGGCATGGACAACGACAGGTTTTCAAGATTCCTCCGGCTGCGGATTTCGTCGGGCATGAGCAGGTTGGCGGGAGAGACATAATCGTTAGGCAGGAAACCGACCATGCGAGGCAACACCAGCCGTAACGACCGCATGCTCCAATACACTTTGCGCGCAACCTGGCTTGCTTCTTCGGCGATGTCCATGCCGCTGACGCCGTTGCCCACGATCAACACGCGCTTATCGGCAAATCTCGCGTTATCAAAATACGCCCCGGAATGAATGATCTCGCCACGAAACCGGTCCAAGCCTGGAATCGCAGGCATTTTCGGCACGCGATAGCGTCCCTGGCACATGCATACGCCATCGAAATAATCGGTTTGCAGGAGCGGCGCCTTATCCGCTCCCCGGTTTGTTTCTATGACGACTTTCCATCCCGAGCCGGTTTTTTCAACACGCTTCACCTGGCTTTGGTAATGAATGAGGGGCGTCAGGAGGAAGCGATCCGCATACTGTTTGAGATAGGCGTTGACCTGGGCAAGACTCAAGAACGGCTCGTCGGCGTCAGGATAAAAGTCCGAGAAAAAGCTGGTGTCTTTGGAGTTTTGAAAGCGCGTTTTTTGATATGCACCCGCCTCCTTTTGCTGCATCATGTTCCAGACGCCTCCCAACACCTCTTCTTTTTCGAAAATCGTCGGCAAATGACCTTCTTCCAGGAGAGATTTCGCCGCCACCAAGCCTGCCGGCCCGGCGCCGATGATGCAGATGCGCTTGGGGTGTTTGGGGCGCTTTGCCATGTGGATCGCTTGCGGCGACGCCGGATCGGATCCCGACTCGGATGCATTTTTCAGCGTGTACCAATAACGATCGGTCGAAAACGGATAGGCGGCCAGGGGAATGCGTTGTCCGGGAGAGGCGGCGAGATAGGCGCCAAGATCGATGTCTTGCCCTTGAACCCAGCGTGCGATGGCATCTTGCATCGAGGCGGGTGTCGCCGGAGAACCCGGCTGCGCGACGCCGGACACAACATGTTCTGAAATGAGGGCGTCATTCGACAGGCAGGCATGCAGATGCCCGATGATCTCCGGGACGTCTTGCGCGATGAGGGCAAGCCGATGTTTCATCGCCTCTCTTCCGGACCACAGCGTACAGGCAATATCCGCGATCGCGGTAGTGGGATGTCGCTCCAGGAACAGTGCAAGACCGGATGCCAGGAGACGCAGCTGTTCCCGCGTTCTGGCCGATATCACGATCGGCAGCTTGCATGATGTCTGAGGTATTTTTATCGGCGACGGATATTCTTCGATGATCGCGTGGGCATTCACGCCAAAGCCATATCCATTGACGGCGCCGCGGCGAGGCAGGGCTTTTCCGTCTTCGCCCCGGAGAGAATCCCAGGCGCAGTTGTGCGGTGAAAACACAAATGGCGCATCGATGATCTGCGGGTTGATATTTTCCGGCGTGTACCTTGGCAGGCCGGGCAGGACCCGGTGTCGCAGCGCAAGCGCCACTTTGAAAACCGCCGCCAAACCGGACACGACTTCGCCGTGTCCTATGGTGGTTTTCAAACTGCTGACATTGATTTTGGGCTGAGGAGAAATGACAGTCTCATGTCCGGATGCACCGTCAATCATGCCGGACAGACTTTCTTGCAATGCGCTCATCTCGATAGCGTCTGCAACGGGCGCAGCAATGCCATGCGCTTCAATATAAGAGACCGTGCGAGGATCGATCGACGCCTCTGCATAGGCTTGCGAGATCGCGCTTTTCATGCCGCGCGGATTCGGCGCGGTCAAGGAAATTCCCCGGCCGCCGTGGGCGACGCCAGTCCCCTTGATCACGGCGTGTATGGTGCAACGATGGGCGACGGCCGTTGCCAGCGGCATGAGCACCATGGCGCCGACGCCTTCCGATCGGACATAGCCCTGGCCGCAGCTTTCAAATGGTCTCGCCATCCTTTCAGCGCTGAGCAAGCCCATTGCCTCGTAGGTGGAAAACGCCTCGGGGCTGAGCAACAGATGAACCGCCCCGACAATGGCTTGCTCACATTCGCCGTTGCGCAGCGAGTGCATGGCGCGGTGCAGTGCGACCAGGGAAGAAGCACAGGTTGCCTCTATCGCTTCACTGGGGCCATGCAAGTCAAAAACACTGGAAATCCGATTGGGAATCATCGACGCGAGCGCGGCGGTTTTTGCGTAAGCGCTGTCTTCTCCAGACAACGCGATGAGGTGTTGGTAATCGCTTTGCCCGGCCGCGATGAATACGCCTGTTTTCTTGCTGCTGAAACTGGCGGGTTTCATTCCTGCGTGTTCCATGGCCCACCAGGTATGCGTCAGCAATAATCGCTGTTGCGGGTCCATCACGCTTGCTTCACGGGGTGAAATATCAAAAAACAGCGGATCGAATTCATCCACGCCGTTGATGAAGCCACCCCAGGTAATTCTTGTTTTTCCGAATCCGCTCGCAGGGCTGCCAAAAATGTCGCGCGAGTCCCAGCGCGTCTGCGGTACTTCGGATATGCAATCCTTCCCTTCGACGATGACCTTCCAAAATTCTTCAAGATTGACCGCGTCGGGAAAGCTGCCTGACATTCCGACGATCGCCACATCATGTGCCGACACTGATTTTTCCATGCCCAATGCTTCATCTGATGGGGGGGGGCGCTCCGAGGTTGCGTCAGGTGCTTCAAGAATATACTGGGTGAGTTTGCGAATACTGACATTCTCAAACAGCGCGGTGAGCGGGAGAGAGGACTTGAGTTGGCGATTGATGGCGTCCATCACTTCATATGCGGACAACGAGTTGCCACCTATTCGAAAGAAATTGGCGTCCGGGGCAATGTCATCGAGCCGCAAGTGGCGCCGCCATGCGTCCAAAATCAATTTCGATACATCGTCTGGATTCAGCTGGCCACTGAGGATTACTTGCTCCGGTCCTTGGCGTCGTGGCGATAAATTCAGCGCGCGCAAGGAGACTCGATCGACCTTGCCGCTGCTTAGATGAGGGATCTTTTCCACCTGCACGAAGGTCGCCGGGATCATGTAGTCGGGCAGGGACTTTTGGAGGAAATTTATCAGTTCTTCATGTGCGACGCTTGCCTGCTCTGTATGCGATTCGTAATACGCCACCAATTGAGTCGTATTCTCCAACGGCTTGTCCAGCACGACCGCGGACTTGATCGATCCATGCGTTTCCAGCACTTTTTCGATTTCACCGAGTTCGATACGAAAACCGCGTATTTTTACCTGGGTATCGATTCGTCCAAGATATTCAATGCTGCCATCGGCGCGCCATCTTGCGAGATCTCCGGTTCGATACAGTCTCTTCTCATGCCGCTTGAACCACCTTGAAAAAGGGTTTCGCACAAATTTTTCTTCGGTGAGCGCGCGTCGATTCCGATAGCCGCGTGCAAGTCCGGGTCCAGCGACACAAAGCTCTCCAACCACTCCCAGCGGCAGCGCTTGTTGATGGAGATCGAGAACGTACATCCTCGTGTTGGAAATGGGTTTTCCTATTGGCGTGGTCGCCGTCGTGGAATGAGCATGTGATTGCTTGCAACTAAAATACGATCCATAAATCGATACCTCGGTCGGGCCGTAGATATTTTCGACCTGAACTCCCTGGAAAATATCTTGCGCGAGTCTCACTACCTCGGGCGGAAAGGCTTCCCCCGCGACCATCAAATACTTGAGCGCCAAATGTTCATTTGAAATCGCTTGGTTGCGCATGCTCAATAAAAAGATTCGCAAGGCGGAAGGGGCAAAATTGAGGTGGGTGATTCTCTGCGCCTGGATGAATTTGAAGAGCACGTCCGGTTGCTTTTCAAGCAGCGGAGGCAGGATCACCAGACGCCCTCCACCGAAGAACCAGCCGAATAATTCCGAGAGGGAGACATCAAAGGTGTAGTGCGTTTTTAATGCGTAGGCATCCTCTGGTTTGACGGGGTACTGATGCTGTAAAAAATAGAGCGTATTCATGATATTGCGATGCTCTATCTCTATGCCCTTTGGTTTTCCTGTGCTGCCGGACGTATAAATAACGTAGGCCAGATTGCCGGGTTTTGTGTGACGAACCAAGGCGGGTGGTTTGCTTGATCGAGCCATGAGCTCGTCGAAACCATGCAAACGAACTTGAGCGGACTCAAGCTGAGAGAGCGCCAAGGACGCATTGCTCTGCCGGATACACAGGCTTGCTTCACTGTCTTTGAGGATATAGGCGACGCGTGCGCTTGGCGCATTCGGATCAATGGGAAGATATGCTCCGCCGGCCTTGAATATTGCGAGTAGCGTAATGACCATCTCAAATGATCGTTCAAAACATACCGCGACGAGAACCTCGGGGGCGACGCCCATCTCTTGCAAAACGCGGGCGAGACGGGTGCTCTGCTCGTCCACTTCCTGGTAGCTCATCGTGATGTCGCCGTAAACCAGCGCTACGGCGTTGGGGGACTTCCTGGCTTGCCGATTGAAAACCTCATGTACCAGTCGGACGCCGGGAAAGCGACGGCCGGTATCATTCCCAAAACTGAGCAGGCGCGATTGTTCCCGACGGCTTAACAGCGGATGGCTTTGAATAGGCTGATGAACTCGACTTACTCCATGCGACAAATAGTGATTGAAGTGCTTTTCAACCAGACGAAAACCCGCCTCTTCGGACGTGTTCAGGTAGTAGCGCACTTCCAGCTCGTAATGCGAATCCATCTGCCTTATCTCCAGGCCGAGTGATTTATTTTCTTGCTGAGCTGCTTTTAGCGCTTCCTCATTGACGCCGAAATACCAATCAAGTTGAGTGACAGCAGCAGAGATCGTCGGCTGAGAAGATTTGAGCTGAACCAGCAGATCGAACAGGCTTGTCTCTTTAGTGAATGAGACAGTGGCGTCGGCCAATTTCACGATGCCGATATTTTCCATCGACAAACGCAGTAAGAACGTCGCCAAGCCTCCCAAGAAAATAATCGGGGCCGGAATGGAGTGGGAGTGAACAAGACGATCGACTTGACGGTTGATTCGCTTTTCAGTTTGAACACGAATGCGATGGCATCCATTCCACGAGATATCCACTGGTTGTGCATGTTCTGACGGCGGATGGAATCGTGGAGGATCGGTATGCATTTTTTTATAATTTTCCCAATATTTGTCAGCGTCGACATTTGAAATACCCGCAAGAGCACGGCAAGCAACCCGGCACCAAAAAGCCATCGCTTCCTCATGATCAAGCGCAACTTATAACCGGCTACACGGAATCGCCTGCATGGCATCCCCGAGTGTTCCCTTGAGCCAGTTTTGCAGAGCTTTCCATGTGTATCACGTATCAAAACATCCGCTCACCATGCGATCCGAAACAAGATACCAAGGAGACTGTTTTTGTACTGAGAAAAGATACTGAGAAGATTATCTTTTGGTCTTGTTGCATAAATCCTGTAGCTGCGAGTTGTTCTTGATTTACGTACTACAACAGGTACAACGGTAGTGCTGTCAGCTTGATGTCGAACCGGGCGCATCGCCCGAATTACCCATCAATGGAACATCTTTGTTTTCAGATTTGATGATGCACAACGCCACACAGTGACCAGCAATTTCAGCGGGAAATCGATGGTGGCGATGTTGCTATTCTAGCTTAGGAATTTAGCTTGACAATACCTTTCTGTCAGGGCGATCACGGCGTTTTTATTCATGATTTTTTCCACTTGGGCGGGTATCGCCGCATTGACGGGACAGGCCCGGGAAGGGGCAGGGAACATGCACTCATCGGGTAAAAGATCTCTCAAAAGAAAGGGCTGTCGGCACAAATGGATGCGTCAATCCGTGTTTGCCGCAACAGCGTCGGACGCAACATGGTTTCGTCCAGGCGCGGGCGGCAATGGTGCACGCGCAATTGCAAGGGCTGCTCTTGCCGTGCACACACACTGAGCAGGTGATCGTTGCCCACCGACAGCAAAAAAAACTGCCACGTCGATGGTTGCGCCACCAACTGCGTTTGCAAGCTCACCCGTCCCTCTGTTTCCAAGTCCATGCTGAACTGGTCCAGTGGAATGGACAACCCCATGCTGCGCGCCTTGATCCACGCTTCCTTCAAGGTCCAGTATTCAAAAAAACGCTGATGACGCTGCGCAAACGGCAGCGCATCCAGACTGGCCACCTCGTCAGGGGAAAAAAAACTGTTGGCCACGTCCAGCGAAGCCGGACGGATGGCAATGTTTTCCGCGTCCACGCCCATTTCCTGGGCGGCACTGACCGCCATTACCACCAGCCCGGCCGTGTGCGAGACATTGAAACAAAGATGCCGGGCGGCTTCCTGCACTACCGATGGGCGACCGTGGCTACTGGCGACAAATTCCCACGCCGCCGGCGCCAGCGCGGCATAGCGCGAGAGCACGCTGCGCACCAGCGCACGGGTGATGACGAATTGCTTGCGGTCACGCTCGAAATGAAAACGCTGCTCGCGCTCGCGCTCTTCGGGACTGAGCAAGCATTGCCGGTACAGATGCAAATGGTCGTCACTGATACTGTCGTTAAAGCAGCACCACAGATCAATCTGATGCGGTAAAACAGGAATCTTCTCGGGGACGTTCATTGGCGCGCTCTACCATCAGAAAGACGGTTAAAGTTCTCGATTGTCGATTTGCTCGAAGGCCAGCGTGACACCGATGCACTGCGTGGCGCGAGGACACCGCACGGGAAAACCGGGCTTCGAGTTTCTTTTATCCGGAATAGTATCATCGGTATTTTTACCTGCTATACCGTATGTCTCACTTTTCAAAAAGCTGTCCGGCAATCGTTCAGCGCATACACAACCGGAATGGAGAGGCAGGGTGATGGACGAGCAGGGCGCTGCATTTACGAGAAAACCACCATATTTGAATTTGAAATAGAAGCAGCCGTCGACGAATTAATCACTTGGCTTGACGATATTGAAAAGGGCGCTCGTCCCAATAAACGCCGAGGCTATAAAAATTGCGTGCGAATGTGCAATACAGATGATGGGCCATCTCTTATCAAAGGGAGCCCACAGGAGGAACTAGTTGGACGGGGCTTTTTTCGTCTTGGCATTCTGACGGCCGGCTACGTCGTCGACTTCGCGGCGGCGCTTGTTGCGGGATAGCCGCCAGCGCATCAGATCGTCTGCACCGGGGCCTTCCTCGATCGCGATATCCTGGCCGCTTAGCGACTCTCCGGTGTTCTGATCGATAAAACTCCACCCGATGTCGGCGCCCGTTTTCCGATTTACAAATTTCATCGGCGGCGCCGAAGCGCCAGAGACGTCCATGCGATCTCCGATCTGTGCGAGCAGCACCATCACAGGCGCGATGTGCCGGCCCTTTTGGGTCAAAAGGTATTCAAATCTCTCCGGATTCGTCTGGTAGAGTCGCCGCTCGACGAGGCCGTTGGCCTCCAAATGTTTGAGCCGATCGCTCAGCGTTGCATTGGTCACGCCGGATGATTGGCGAAAGTCGTCGTAACGACTTAATCCGAATACGAGATCGCGCAGGATCAGCAGACCCCAGCGATCGCCGATCGCCGCCATGACGCCGGCAATCGAGCAAACCATCCCATCAAAACCCTTCGAACGCATAAATCCTATCTCCCCAAGCCCGCTGAACACTTGGGCGACACTCTTATTATAAGAAACACCGTTGTGAGCCACAACGACTAATTAACTCCATCCCCGAAAGCCACTTGATCCGGTGACTTTGCATATGTCTGTTTGCGGTGCGCAACACGGACAAATCGCTTGCACAATAAGTTGCTCTTATTATAAGATCGACTAACGCCAATGGCAGGAGGTGCAAATCGGACCGGCCGTTCGTGGCGGCGAGATCACGGTGGCCTTCAGCGCTGATTGCTGCAACACATATCTCAACCTGTCTACAAGGGAGTCTTGAATTGCCATCGAATAACAACGCCAGCTCCATCTCTCCATCGCTGGCACTCGTCGGCGTGGCAGTCGCAACAAGCCTTTGGCTCGGCGCGCTTGTCGTAGCACCGGGGCTTCAGCATTCAGGCCTATCCGTCATCGTCGCGCGTTTTGTCGTGCATCTCATCATCCTTACAGGAACCTGGGCAGCCCTTTCGCGCACCACGCTGACAGCATCGGAACGTCGGTCGACTTGGTTGGCCATTTCCATCCCGTTTACCGTCTGGCATGGCGCGGCGTGGGTTATTGTAGGGAAGGGCCTGCTTCTTCCGGGAGCCACTTCTATCCCACTGCTGCCGCTGATGATCGTCGCTCCGACGGCCATCGTGATTGCGATACTTTTGCGTTCACATCGCATCGGCGTGTTACTCGATTCAATGCCCGACAACTGGCTGATCGGCTTACAGGCATACAGAGTCATTGGCGGCGTGTTCCTGGTCAACTGGCTGATTGGGGTCATGCCGGCGGCGTTCGCCGCGCCTGCGGGAATAGGTGACGTGATCACAGGCTTGATGGCCCTTCCGACGGCCATTGCACTGGCGAACGGCCGCCCAGGCAGCCTTCGCGCTGCGCTGCTTTGGAATATCTTCGGCATGGTTGATCTCGTCCTCGCGGTCACCATGGGAGCACTGACTTCACCTGGAGCGTTGCAGCGCTTCGCTTTCGATCATCCCAATTTGGCTGTCGGGGCATACCCCACAGCCATCATTCCCGCCTTCACTGTTCCAACTTCACTCGTCCTGCACGTGCTGTCGCTGCGTCAGTTGTTCAGACGCACTCGGCCCGCGACAGCGGTTGTTGCGTAACGGCTGAGCGGGAAAATCTCATGAAGCATTTGCCGCGACCGGACCACCAAAATTGGAGTATAGATAAATGGAAAAAGAATTCGACTTAACGCGCCGCACACTGATCAAGGCGACTGCCGCCATTGCAACGATGGTGCCTGCGATGGCCGTCGCGACATCCGCATTCGGTGCGGAACAAGCGGAACAGCCCTTGACAGCACCGGCACCACAACCGTCGACACTAGCCGAAGTGCCGCTTGGACCAAACACGAAATTGACCATCGAGCGTCGCGGGCAGGTGGCGCTGTTCGGTTTCAATCGGCCGGCTGTTCAAAACCGCATCGATCCCGAAACATTTCAGGCGCTGGCCAGGGCCATGTATGAATACGACCATGATCCTTCACTTCGGGCAGCGATCCTGTTCGGCCATGGAGACAATTTCTCTCGCGGCATCGATGTTGATGCATACCGGGCGGCCGCCAGCAGCGGCGGTAATCCTCTGGCTGGCCTGACGCGCGTTGTCAATCCCCTGAATTATGGCCAAGCTCAGCGATCGAAGCCTTTGATCGTCGCCGTCCATGGCGATACGTGGAACATGGCTCACGAATTATTCCTGTCGGGGGACATCCGGATCGCGGCGGCCAATACGAAGTTCGGCCAAGATGAAAACGCGCACGGCCGTTTTCCTGGCGGCGGCTCGACGGTTCGATTCGTCCGCGAAGCAGGTTGGGGCAATGCGATGCGGTTCATGCTAACCGGGGACCATTGGACCGCTGACGATGCATACCGGATGGGCATCCTGCAGGAGATCGCGGAGACGCCGCAAGCTGCCATCGATCGTGCCATGGCGATGGCCAATAAGATAGCGGCGTGCGGCCCTCTCGGCGTGCAAACCACTCTGGCATCTGCGCATCTGGCCATCGATTCTGGCGAAGCCCAGGCTTTTTCCAAACTCGGCGGGCAGTACAGCGCGCTATACCGTACCAACGATTTCATCGAAGGCGTGGCTGCGCTGGCGGAAGGCCGTGCGCCTGTCTTTCATGGCAATTGACGCGTGGTAAATGCCGCTGAGCGCGATGATTTCGAACTCGCTATTTCCAGAACGAGGTCCATAGAGACCGGATGGGCGCGGCGGTATTCACCTCGGGACCGGACATGGAGATGGCCATCGCCATCGCGGCGAGGACACCGATGACGCCTGCCGTTGAAGACAGCATCGTGACTTGGCGGGTTCCGCTGGATGACGGCGCCGTGCTTCATGTCGCGCTTGACGATTGCGGCTATTACGCCCGCTGGCTCTTCGACAATCGAAGCAGTACCACCAGTTCGCCACGGCTGATTGCTTCATGGCATACATTAAACGGCAGCACGGCCAAGCCAGTGCCGCCGATCTCTGCGAACTCCCACAGTTTGCTTTCAGGTGAATTCTTGGCACGAATGGTCGCGTGGAAGGGCGAAACTGACCGTTCGCGTATGGGCATAGGGATGGCATAAGATCTAATTTTTCGCAGGTATTGGTAACTCGCTAACTGGCTGCGGTTACGTAGTTATTGTTCTATGTTTTTTTAACTCAGGTCTTCTAGCGTCCAATCCTGTCATGAGAAGGTGCTTCCTCAGCAGGCAGTCGCTGCGTTGTTCGCCTGCGATCGTGCCAGCCGCCAGATCTCTCGATTGGAAACCATGCGCCGCTCGATGGCACCGCTGTTTTCCAGTTCAACCAACGCGGTATAAGTGACAAAGACAGACTCGGGGATTCCGGGCCATTCGATCCACCATTCGTGGATGCCTTCAACCGTGTCTGCGCTTTCCACATGCGCGTGCAAGTAGCGCATGATGGCGTCGGCAACAAACTGCACGCGTGCTTCACAGGTCATTTCTTGCCGGTATGGGTGCGGGAGGAAAAGTTGGTTTCCGCCGCTTCTTGCGTCGCGGCATATTGCACTGACAGCGGCAAGGCCGTATCCGTTCCCGTCATCTTGTGCTTGCGCGCGAGTTTGCCGAAGGCGCTGCGTTCTTGTCCCGCGAGCCGCGCTGCGAGAGACAAATTGCCGGCAGCCTTTTGCAGCATGTTGCCGAGATAGCGCCGCTCGAATTCGGCGATGGCCTTGGCCTTGGCGTCCTTGAACAGCATCTCGCTGCGATCGGACGATGTTTCCGCGGCGGCGTGGCCGAGGCGAATCTGATTGCCCTCGGTCATCAGGAACTCCCGGTGGATGGAATTTTCCAGTTCGCGAATATTGCCGGGCCAGGGATGGCTGGCGATGAAGGCGACGGCGTCTTCATGCAGCGTCTTTTCGGGCAATTGATACTGACGGCTGAGCCGTGCCAGGAATATCTGCGCCAACTCCACGGCGTCGCCTTCGCGTTCGCGCAGGGGCGGCATGCGCAGCATCAGCACGTTGAGGCGATACAGCAAATCCTGTCGGAAGCGGCGTTCCTGCACCAGTTGTTCCAGCCGGGTATTGGTGGCGACGATGATGCGGACATCGGCGCGCCGTTCAATGCCGCTGCCGAGACGGCGATAGCTTTTGTCTTGCAGGAAGCGCAGCATGGCCGATTGTGCGCGTGGACTCAAGGCGTCGACTTCATCGAGGAAGAGCGTGCCGCCGTCTGCTTCGCAGACCAGCCCGACCGAAGCGGCCTTTGCATCCGTGAATGCGCCGCGCTCGTGGCCGAACAATTCGCTTTCGATCAGGGCTTCGGGCAATGCGCCGCAGTTGACGGGGATGAAGGGCTTGTCCTTGCGGCTGCTTTGATAATGGATCGCACGCGCGGCCAGTTCTTTTCCCGTACCTGTTTCGCCGCTGATCATGACGGTCGCATCGACGCCGGAAATTTTGAGGATCTCAGTGCAGGTCTGTTGAAATCTGAGGGAAGAACCTATTAATTTTTTTCTCAGTAACTCGCTCATCAATCATTTCCTTGTACACCGCAGGCGGCTTTTTTAAGATGAAGAAACGAAGTCGTGCAGGAATAGCTGAATCTGCCGTCCACAAATGCTGTCTTTTTATTACGACGGGGAGCCGATTCTAATATGCGAGATTTTGACGTGTCAAAAAGAATATCGATCGAAATTGAAAAATAAATTGAGTGTTGTAAATCACCATGGACGAACGATGCAACCGTGGCTCGGCTGCAAACAATTACGTACTACCTGGTATTTTTTGTTAAGCAAGAAAACAGCGTTCAGCGGCCGAATCGTCCCTGGAATTGATGCGGCCTCTGCCAGCCGGCTTCACTGTAATTATCGACGAAACAGATCTTGACCTGTGCCATGCCCAGGCTGGTGAAGAAGAGCCAGACGGTGGCGTCCTGTTTGTCTCTGGTGATGTACCAGAGTGCATCGCCGCGCGCCAGGCCCCAACTGTCGACACGATGCACCAGCAGGTCTGCGACGCCGCGTTCATGCACCAGGGCGACGCGGATGTGGGCTTCGCCCATGGAGGCTGATTGATAGACGCGTGCCATGGAATCAATATTCTCTGCAGAGAGAAGAATAGTAGAGGAAAAGTTTGCTTTGCAACGGATAAAACGGAGATACTGCGACGAGATGCTTGCTGAAAGCCAGTTGTCAGGATGCGATGTTAATACGGAGCCAGCCATGCGCAAACCTAGTTCCCCTGAACGCCCGACCATGGGCTTGCGCGATCAGGCGCAGCAGGTCGAAATGATCCTGCCCAACGGCGCCACGCGGCCGCTCCTGGGGACGAGTCACCCCGACGATCAAGACGTTCGTGCGAATGCCGCGACGCATTCCGGCGGACCGCGACCGACACCGCGTCAGCAGCGCCAGGCGGCCATCGAATTGGCTCTGCCAACGCGTAGCCAAACCATATTGAGTCATCGATTGCCGCGCGCGCAGCAAGAGCGCCTCAACGGCGGCATGCAAGAACCGGCTGCGTCGCGGCGGGATGAGCAAGATGCAGAACGGATTCAACTGATCGTACCGGACTGAGAATGCAGGCATATTGCGAAGATTGTCGAATCTGAATATCGCGTTTGGTCAGCGTCCTCATAGAGATCCTGGTTACGGCAACTCTGAAAATTTCTTCATCGTCGGCGCTGCAGGCGGTGGGAATCCCAATTCAGTACTCGTAGCTCGCGCTTTCTGCATTCGCTCAAGTTGCGCATCCGGATCCGGGATTGAACTGGAAACGCCAACAAACTAGAACGCCGGAGGATGAGTGCCGGCGGCCATATGCCGTTGCTGAACGGCGAGAATGCTTTGGCTCAAGGAGCCTGGATATTTCTCCTTGCCGTGATACGACTCGGCCATCTGTGTCGCGTCTCGTCCCTCCAGATTGTTTGTCTCTCGCAAATCCGCTGCCACGGCGATCTGGGTCGAGAAGGCGCGCTTCTCGCCGGCCAGCCGCTCTTGCGGAATCGTCGCGTCAACCTGGCCCTGGAGATGATCGGCCGCATGGCGCATCTCATGCGCCAGTGCATTGAGGCCCATGCTGCGCTTGCTGGAAACCAGCCGGGTATCGGGATTGAAATGCGGGGTTTCGCCTTCCGATTCTTCCACATGCACCAGCATGCTCTTGTAGACACTTTCTTTGCGTCCGGGCAACTGATGAAAGTCGTGTAGCGGCGACAATTGCTCCAACCGGGCCAGCTTGGCTTCCTTGCGTGCGGCCGCCGTCTGATGTTCCGTCAGCAATGCGTCCAATGCCGGCGAGTTCGCGCGCGCCGATGTCAGGCGACTGCCCAGGTCGGTGGTCATGACCATGCCTGAATAGCGGTGCGGCGGCGTGGGCGTTCCCATTTCCGAGCCGCCCATGGGGCTGAGTGAATTTCTGTTCATGGTTTCTCCTGGAGGAAGTTGATCAGTGATCCCTGCTAACGGCGCAAGCTAGAGCCGCTCGGGAGCCCGGATGGGAGAGACGGTCTTGGTGCTTGACCTGTCAGGGCGAGCCGCCGTCATGATCGGCGCAATTGCCGGCGGTTTGCGACCCTGCAACGCGGGCACCAGTTCTGCCATGTCGGGAGCCATCGGCGCGGTGTGTCCGGTCGCCCTGAACTTGACCACCATTTCATTCCATTCGTCCTGGCGTTCTCTGCGCTGGATGGGAACGCTCTCATTGAACGATTGATAAAACACGGCCTTCACGCGTCTGGCGTCCTGGATTTTTTCGTCAAAACTGGCATGTAGTTTCGGTTCGGCAGGTTCCGCGAAATGTCCCTTGCGCACATGGGGCGGTTTGGCGGCGTCGGCATCTGCAAGAGGGTGCGTGTAGGATCCGATGTCTTCAAAATCGAAGAAGACCGGCCGTGTCACGCTGGCGCGCATGCTCTTCGCATGTGCGGCCAACGCGTCGACTTCATGCCGGCCGGGCGCCGCTGCCCCAACGCCATCGACGGCGGACGGGGCGGCGGCTTGCTTGCGATTCATTTCCTTGGCGACGGCATTGAAAGCAAAGAATGCCGCATAGTGTTCCTCGGGAAGCAAGGCAGTGACAGTACCGTGTTCATCGTTGAAAACCGACGGTGTCTTATCACCGCGCTGGAGGAGGGTGGCGGGTGTTTCTATGGTCGGGTTCACGCCCACGGCGCGCGCCTGGTAAGCCGCTTTGTGTCCCCGGAAGGCAGCCGGATCAAGCAAGACATTGAGCGCATCGAAGCCGACATGGGCGCGGACCTTTTCCGGGTGGTCCGCATCGGCGTCCGGCAGATCGATTTCATCGACGGCGCCGGCCTTGTGCCAGCTGCGGAAAATGGCGCGATTTTCGCCATGCGCCCGGTCCAGCGTGTCGCTCTCGTCGTGCCGGCGCATCGCGGCGTGCAGCTCCTGGCCGAAGGCCAGCACCGCGGCGGGCTCGCTGGCGCTCAATCTATGATACAACCCCCGCATCATTTCAGTCTTTGCAGCGAGCCTCTTTTTTGCATCCGGCTCATCGATGCCCTGAAGTCCTCTGCGAAAATCTTCGAAGTTTGGCGCTGCCATCGTGGTTTCTCCGTTTGTCCTTGTGCGTGCTCATGTACTGAACGCCGTCTGCAACATGTTGCTCACGCACGCTCTTGTCTGTTGCGCCGGGAAGCAGGCGTGACGGACTTTACTTGCCGTGCATCTGGCGTACATAGTCCTTGGTCGACTTGTTCATCTGGGATTTTTTGATGGTGGTCACCGTCCCGCTTCTTACGCTGTGATGCGAGGCGGTACCCATGCTGTTGCCATGCATGTGCAGGTCGGTATAGCTGCCTGTGCGATGAAACACGCGCACGTTATGCGTCGTGTTGGATTTGCTGGACAGATCCTTGAATGAAGTATTCGTGCCAGACCCGGCACGCGTTCCGCCATCGGTGACAGCATCGGCAAATACATCGTTGATGTTGGGCATGGAAACTCCTTGGAAAATGGTGATGAAGAAAAGACCTAGCCGCGTTTGAGAATGCTTTTCCCGGGCGCCGCATGCGACGGTGCAAATCCGGGCGCCGCATCAGGCTCGATGACTTGGGCAGGATGAGCCGAGAAGCTCACCGAAGGACGCCGGACAGGCGCCGCCGTTGTCGAGGAAGCAGCTGCGTGCGGCGCCGTTCCCAGGTCCGGCAGGAAGGCGGGCGGAGTGCTGCCTGGCCTCGTATTGCGGCGGTCATGATGAACGACGCCGCCCAGCAGTTGCGCGGCGTGCAGTTCTCTCATATAGCCGTGCTCAAGGCCAACATGCTCGGCGTTGCGATCCGCACTGAGGTCCCCCGGGAAGTGCGTCGCAAGCGCGGCCCGCGCAGCCAGTGTCTCGGCAGACTGCTGCATTATCTGGGTATCCTGCAGTGAATATTGCTGTCCCGTGTCTCCCGGAACCGGTGTGCGGGCACGCCATGCGGCTGCCTGCCTGTCGGCATGGCCCGCCACATCCCAGGAGGCGAGATACGTGCGCGCAGCCTGATGCTCCATGTTCATGGTGGCTTCATCGCTCTTCGGGATGACTGCTTCGGTATAGTTGGTGTTGTGCACAGTCTTCGGCGCGGCGGGATTGTCAATGAGACGGCCCATGGCGGAGTCTTCGCGCATCACGGCATGCGAGCCGGTGCCCCACGAATCCAGAACGACATCGTGCGGATGCACCGTCGAGGGCTGTGCCCCGGGGGCCGGCCTGAGCTCGGCAAAAGTGTGACGATCTTCAACCACGACCGCCGCCACGTCGTCCGCTGTCATGCCGCGTACCGCGTTGAATGCGCCCACCGCTGCATGGAAGTCGCAATTTCCGGCCCGCGTGGTTTCGGCGACCGCCGCCTTCGAAGCATAGGTCACCGGGTTGACGAAATCGAGCTGGCGATATGCTTCCTGGGTCCTTGGCACGGCCTCAGGAAAGGACGGATTGTCGCCATCCACGTTGCCGCGTCCCATCGGCATTGCTGCGCGGGCGGTGGCCATGACCTGCGTACCCAGAGCCAGGCGGCGATGCAAATCTGCGTTCATCATCATATCCTGTGCACCGCTGGGCTCCATCACGGCGCGCGTGACCAGAGCGGCGCTGTATTGATGCAGATCAGGGTCCGGTGCGGCTGCCGGAAGACTGAACTCCATGGCCCTGGGATGCAATTCCTGGGTTCCTCTCCTCCAGTTCGCAGGCGCTGAGCGCCGATCGTCTTGCGTCCCATCTTCAAGTTCTCGTTTGCGTGACATGATGCTCAACCTCCGGCAAGTGGGTGCTTCATTGGTGATCGGCGGCCACGGTCAGGGGACTGCCGATGGCGAGGCACAGGGCGCACAGGCCGGCGCGTTGTGCGCTGTCGTCGGCGGCCTGCCGGCCCAGGTAAAAAAACTGCAGTTCGTCATCCGGCGCCAGCGCACGCAAGGCCATCGCCTGGAAACCCAGGCGCGTCAGGGTATGAATGGAGCGCAGGTTGTCGCGATAGGCGGAGGTAAAGATTTCGTTCACGCCGCGTGCGCGCATCATGTCGATCAATAGCGCCGCGGCTTGTCGACCCAGGCCGCAGCCCTGGAAATCGCTGCCGATCCAGAAATACAAATATCCCGTCGCGCCTTCGCAATGCATGCAGGTCATGCCGACGAAGCCCAGGTCGCGGTGCATGACGGCAAAGCCGGCGCGCGCAGGAGGTCGTTGCTCACGCTCCATCCACTGGTGAACTTGATCGATGGATTCAAGTGGGGGCAAGCAGCTCATGATGCCGATCTGAGGGTCGCGATATTGATACAGCATTGCGGCTGCGTGTTCCCGGCCCAGCGGTTCGAGCGCCAGCGTACCGGACCGCGCCCGTTGCGGCAGATACCAGGCGTGTTCGCGCCAGGTGGCCAGGCGTGCGGTCAGTTCTGCGCGCAAGGCCAGGCTTTGCGCATGCAGCGGTTCGCACGCCAGCGCGCGACCTAGCAACACGTCGGCCTCGGCGACACCGCCGCTGAGCGATTCGCACAAGGAGAGCAAATAGAGTTCGGCCGTTTGCTCGCCGTACCATGCCAGGGATAAACGCAGGCATTGCCTGGCCAGCCCCGGCTCGCCCAGGTACAGCGCCAGCAGCGCCATCTGATAGCAGAAACCGTCCTGGCCCGCAGGCGGAAAATAATTGCTCCAGGTGCACCGGAGTGCATAGCCCCAGTCGCGTCGTACGCCTTCATTGCAGGCCGGGGGCTTGTCCAGCAGAGACCCGATGCACTGCTTGAGCAGTTGCGGGTCATACCGCGACAAGCGCAACAAGGACAGGCAGGCGGCGGGGTCGTGCGCCATCCGGGCCAGTTGCGCGACATCGCCGGCCGCAGCCTGCGCCAGCAGGGTGGCGAGTGCGCCAAAGACCTGCGGCGGGACTGCCTGTGCGTCGTCGCGCCAGGCAGCGTACAGGACCAAGCCGTCGTCATCCGATTGCCGTTGCCATGTCGCCGCGCCGTGCTGTTGCTGATGCACACGCAAGGCGTCGAAGTTGACCGGCGGCGCGGCGTCGCCGGGCGACCAGTTGGCCGGTGGATACAATGCACCCAGCCTGATCTGACGCACCTCGCTGATACCCCGGTCGGCGGCCAGCAACAGCGACCGTCCATTGCCGAGGCGATCGCAGGCATCCAGCCGTGCGCAGGCCAGCAGGGGGAGTTGCACGACGCTGCCGTTGCAGTGAAGGCGATAATGCGCAAGCATGGCGGCAGGCGGTGACGGCGTCTCGTCGTCGCAGGTTTTCCACTGGTAGTCCAGGCGTGCCGTATCGATGGTTTCTCCGGCCAGAACCCCGGCCATGGGCTGGCCCTGGTGAATGCAGAACAGCTCGGAAGCAAGTGTCTGGAAATGCGCAAACGCGATGATCACAACGGGATGTTCGCTGCGCACCAGCGTCACGCCCTTGTTGCGTAAACTGAGTGCATCGTGACGATCGTTCCAGCAGGCAAAGTCAACCAGGCCTTGCGCGCTCCACTGCAGGAAGTACGGATGTGCAGCGCATTGTTCTGCGGCGGCGGTGTTGTCGTGACACGCCAGGTAGCACCAGGGAATCTGCAGGCCTTGCTGCATCAGTCGCGCTTTGAGCGCATTGAGCAAAAGCCAGGCGGCGGCGCCGTCACGCGGCTGCAGATCCAGCAGATAAAAGGGATGCTCCTGCTCCTTGCCCTCGGCCTGGTAGTGCCGCCAATAGTCGACGATGGCCTCGGCCCAGGCGTGCGCCAGATCCGGACTGGGCGCAACTTGGTTGCCGGCATCCACTGAGAACAGCGGCAGGCTGCTCAGGCGGCGTCGGCGGGCAGGCGCGGAAGCGGGTTGCGCAGCCATCTTACTGCCCCCGGGACGCCGCCCCGGTTTCCAGGCCCAGCATCTCAAAGATATTCAGTTGCCCATTAAGCCTTAGAAACAGTTCCTGATACAACTCCACCGTATTCAAGCGGCCCCATTCGGTTGCCCTGCGCACCAGATAGGGCACCGGGCTGTGCGGGTCCAGGCGCATCAGGAATTCGGCCGCTTCTTCCAGTCGCGCGTAAGCATCGGCGCGGTCGTGGATGGCGCCATCGTTGAGGCCCGCCGACGCCGTCTCGTCCGCAGGCGGCTGCACCGACGCCGCCGGCGCCGGGTCAGGGGGCTGCGGCGCGTCTTCCCGCAGACGCACTCCGCGCCGATGCAATTCACCTTCCACCAGCGCATTCATTTGCTGCAGCAATTGCACCATGCCGCCCATACCCGGCGCATGTTCGCCAAACAAGGGGTCAAGTGCGACGCTGAGTTCGGCAATGGCCTGCAGGCCGGCTTGCAACTGGGCGCGCAAGGCGAGGAAACCCTCGGTGGGGGCGGCCGTTGTCGCGCTTTGCAACTCCGTGAGGCTGACGCCTTCGACCTCGCTATTGACCTTGCCGTTGGCGACCTTGATCTGCTCGTTCAATTGCGCCTGTTCCCAGTCGGCCCAGCTGTAGCTGTGTCCCTGTCCGATGCCGATCAACGGTGCCAGTCGCAGCGCCGGCAAATTCTTTTCGGCGATTGAGTTGATGATGTTGGCGCGGTGTTCGACGTCGCCGTCCTGTACCTGCGGATGCAGCTGTTCCCAATGCTGCAGGCACAGCGCGCGCGTCAACACCAGCGTCGCCGCCACGCCGGCAATGCCGTGCCGGCGGATCTGTGCTTCCAGCAGCCAGGCCAGCAATTGCATGTCCTTGCTCTCGTGCTGCAGGGCGTGCACGATCAGGCGGCTGGCCTCGGCCCAATCGGCGCGTTTGAGATCGCGTTGCCAGGTCCCCAGCGGCAGGCTCAGGTCATCTTGTCGGCGTGCCTCCTGCAACGCCGCATGGCAAGCGCTGTAGCGCGCCGGAATGCCGCAAGGCGCGGCGTCGTTGATGGGAGCGAGCAGCGCTTCGAAACCCGTGCCCAGGGTGTCCTGGAAATGCCGTTCGGCGTGGTCCTGCAAGGAATTCGTCATGGTTACTCCTGTCGTCATGGCGCTTTCGGCGGGAACGCCGTCGGCAATTTGAGGGCGGTTTTGGCGCCGGGATTGGTCAGCTTGATGCTAAGGAACAGGTGTGCCGTGTCGGTGAGCGCCTTGCCCGGCGTGGTGACGTTGAGCACATCAACGTCGAACTCCAGCAGCAATCGCGTCGGATCGCGCGGGTCGGTGCGGCCGGCCGATTTGGGCAGGTGGCGTTCCAGCATGCGCAACAAGGCCCAGTTGCCGCTGGCGGCGAACGAGGCGGTGCTGCCTTCGACCTGCAGATCCGACTTGCCAACCGATACGGCGGGACGCCACACCGACAAGCCCGCCCAGGACAGGTCAAGCACCAGCGGCTGGCCATATTGCCAATCCATGCTGTTGCCGCCGTTGGGGAAGGATATCTCCTTGGCCCCGGACAGCAAGGCCATGCGGCTGAGCTGGTCGGCGCCGGTCGAGGAGGCCGACAGTGCACGGAAATTCACGTTCAGGTTCAGCACGGCGTCGGCCTCGCCGTCCGGTGCGGTGGGGTCGGCCGGCGTGATATTGCCGCGCATGAATTTGCTGACGTCGTCGAGCTGAGCCAGGAAGCGGCGCACGTCGGTCCAATACGGATCATCCAGGCCACTGACCATTTTCGTCAGCGCTGTGCGCTTGCTTTCATAGTCGATGAAGAAAGCCTTCACCGTGGCCAGGTTGGCGTCTTCGGCGTCCAGCGGGCCGAAGGGATAACGTCCCCGCAACTCGCGGTTGAAGCGCGTCGCCACGGCCAGGTAGGCGCTTTGGGCCTGGGCATAGCGTTCTCCCTTGCAGCGCATCTGCACGCTCTTTTCCAACTGCTGGCGATGGCCGGAGAACAGGTCGTTGCCCAGCGCCGGCGATTGGTAGGCCGCCAACTGCTTGGCGCAGGTGCCGTTTTGCAGATCCGGAAATTCCTTGAGGAACAGATTGTCGAGCAAGCTCGGCTGGGCGGTCGGGTCCTTGCCCTGTGCGTACTTTTTTAGTTCGTTGGCGGTGTTGTTCCAATATGGCGCGTTGGCGGTGTTTTCGCTGCTGCCGGTCGACGCAGGATCGGCTTGATTGAGGTAGTCGAGTACCGGCGCGGCATAATCCGACAAGACCTGCACCCGGCTGACCTGACGCGCCAGCATGTCCTTGATCACCGGCGTGCTGCCCAAGTCAAAGAAATTGGCGTCGGGATTGCTCGATGCCGGCAGGAAGGCCGGTTGATACAACTGGCTCTGATCCGCCAGGAGGGCGATGTTGGCCAATTGCGCGTCGGCGTACTGGCGCACGCATTGTCCCAGTCGCGTAGCGCTGCCGTTCATGCCCAGTGTGCGGAATTGCTTTTGCACGGCCAGCAGCGTCGGCGCGATCTTGCCGAAATTGCTGCTGTCCTTGCTCTGGCGCGTTTCGCTGCTGACCGTGCCGGCCGGATCGATATAGTCGTCCACTGCGTTTTGCGCCAATTGCAGGCTGTTGTTCATCGCCAGTTCGAGCTGGTAGCGCGCCAGCTGGCGATACAGCGCATCAGGACGCCCGTTCTTGAGCTGCGGTTGCGCCAGGAACTTGGTGTATCCCTGCGCATACTGGCTGGCCTGGTTGAGCAGGTTCGGACTCCAGTTGGCCACCTTGCCGCGACAAGCGAAGCCTTGCAGCGGATCGACGTGCATGTAGTCGAGATTGGTCAGGGCATTGAGCCCCAGCAGTTCGTCCTGCAGCGCCGGATTGAAGGTGATTTTCTGGTCCACGGTGATGAACAGCGCGCCATAGCCGGGCAGGGTCATGCGGCTCAGCGACTGCATCGCCATGGGGTACTGGCTGCCGGCATCGAATTTGGCAGCAACGCGCGCCGGCAGGTTGGCTGGGTAACCGGCCTCGTCGACCAGTGCCCGTAAACTGCTCGCCAGTTGATCCTGAGCCGCCTGCAAGGGATTGCTGGAGACGCTCGATCCCAGCCAGCTGGTGCGCACCCAGGTGAGCCACGCGGTGAACTGTTGCACATGCAGGAGCAAGGGCTGCTGTCTTTGCTCCAGTTGCCGCAATAGCTCCGCACCCGACAGCAGGTTGTTGTTCATCAGCCGTTGCACGCGGTCGGCCATGTCGACGATATGCGTACTGACGTCTTGAGCAAGTTGCGGCGGTGTGTTGAGCGGAGCGCTGAAGTCGCGGTTGTTGAGCTTCTCCAGCACCGCTGGCAGCAGGCCGGGCTGGCTGCGTAGGCTGGCCGGCAGCGGCGTGCCATAGGCGTACTCGACCAGACTGATGAATTCGGGCAGTTGCACGCGATCCTTGGCATAAGGCGAGCGCCCCAACAACCGCTGGAAGCGGCTGTTGTTCTGTTCGTAGGACTGCGCCTGGCGCACAAAATCCTGCAACTGCGCCAGCGCCTTCTTGTAGTCCACCCCGGTATCTGTAGCGCTGTTGGCGCGATTGCCCAGCGCCAGTGCGCGTTGTCCCATATTGCAGGCAAGGCCGGGCAGGATCACGTTCTTGAAGGCCTTGTCGGAGACCCGTTGCGCGCTCTCGTCGCGCAGACGCGTATCGAACAGGGACAGCGGTAGCAGCCAGCTGTACGCAGCGGTGTCGATATGCGCGACCTGTCCGATAAGCTGATACACCGGTTCTTGCGGGATGCAATTGCCGGCGCCGGCCGCAGGAGTTTGCAACTGCTGCATCAATTTCAGCGATGACACCACGTTCTTGATCTGTGCGTCGAGCTGCCAGGTGCGTATGCCGCCCGCCACAATCAATGCGGTAAACAGAAAAATGCCCAGCCATTGCAGCCGGCGGATCAGCAAGTTGCGCGACCACACGCCGGCGCGGGTGGGACGTGCCAAGTGCGTCTCGGGCAAGATCTTGGTGAGCATCAGGTCGCGTACGAAAGAAACATCTTCCCGCACCTCGGCTACGATACCGGTCTCGCTGCCGGTGGCGGCGACGACGCCGGTGAAATAGACACCGCGCAGGAAGAACGTGGTTTGCCAGGCTGAGGCTTGGAACACAATGGACAACCATTGCTGGAACGGTGCCTGTAATTGCGCGAAATGACGTGGATACAGGAACAGCAAGTCGGCATCATCGGGCGCGATGCGTTCACAATGCGCTGCCGCCTCCACCTGCAAGGCGCGCAACTGACGTCCGACGTCGTCGAAGATCGCCTCGCTCCAGTGGGAGGGCGGGCTGTCCGTGGTTTGCGTCGCTGCCGACCAGCCCACCATTTCACTGCGGCGCCCGCCATCCTGCGAACGCCAGAACGCCGCATAACCATCGATGCTGTCGCAGGCGCTGACCACGACATACACAGGCAGCGCGAATTCGAAGCGCTCCTCTATCGTGCGCAATTGTTGGCGAGCGTTTTGCGCGGCGGCCTGGCAAGCAGCGGCGTCGCCATGCGACAGGGTTGCCGCCGACACCACCAGCACGATGCCGTCGAGCGCGCGTTCGGGGCGCAGGGCGTCGAGCTGGTCGAGCAGCTTTTTCCAGCGCCGGGACACATTGTCATCTTGATCGGGCACGCCCAGCGCGGCATTGGCGGCGACATAGGGCAATGCGCCCTCGGGGTCAAGCACCAGGCCGTCGGCAATGGCGTGCCAGGTGGCGCCGCTCATGTTCAGCTTTTGCTGCAGCCGGCTCAGCGGTTGCCAGTGTTCCGGGCCGATCGAGGCCAACAGGCTGCTCTTGCCGGCGCGTTGCCCACCCAGCATCAGGAACCATGGCGTGGCGTAGCGCCATTCGCGTTTGGTGCGTAAGTAGTCGATGCTCAGCGACAAGCGCGCAAACCAGCCGGGACGGGGAGTTGGCGGCTCCGGATCGCAACCGCACAAGGCAGGCGCCTTGGGGGCCGTCAGCAAGGGCTTGAGTTTGCCCCAGATCGCCTTGGCGCCCCACAGCAGCAGGACTGCCGCGACCAGCGCCGCAACGCCCAGCAGCACGTACTCCAGCGTGCCGGCGTCGATCGACAGCCCGGTGCGCGCTTTCAGTTGTGCCAGCAATTGCTGCGAGACGTTCACGAATAGGCTCCTGTTACAGATCAACGGCGGGCGCTCAGGCGCCCATATAACGTTCAAAGGGATACATCAACACCAGCCATACCACCGCCGACACCAGCACGTAGCCGAGCAGGCCGTACAAGCCCAGGTTGCGCCACGGGGACACCGGCGCCAGCCGCTCGTCGCGCATACCTTGCAGCGGATAGTCGTAGGCTTCGGCGAACGCATGCACAGCGGCATCGCCGGTGGCGGAGGCGGTGACGAACTGATACAGGCGCTGACGCATCGCGGCCAGTTCGGCCTGCCCCTGGCGTGCGCGCAGGCCGCCCTTGAAGCCAAGTTCCATGGCCAGCAGGAATACCGCCGCCAGGTCGATATGCAGGCGCGAGCGGATGTTGTCGCGCAACAGTTGCTGCGCCATCGCAAAGAAGCGCGAGCCGGCATTGCTGGAGTCGAACATGCTCTGTTCCAGCAACACTGCCAGCCAGGCGTCGCGGGCCGGCCATGGCAACTCGAAAATCAGGATTTCATCGGCCAGCGCCGCCATCACGTACAGTGCCTTGCGTTGCAGTTGTCCGGCTTCGGAGGCGCTGTCGGCAAGGCACAGGCGTTCCTGCCGGCGCAGCAATTCAAGCAGGCGTGCCGACACGCGTCGCGCCAGTTCATCAGCCGATGTTGCGGCGGCCCCTTCAAGTCCCAAGTAGGCCGGCAGGCGAGCTTCGTTCTGGGCGCGTTTGATGCTTGCGACTTCCTCGTAGAAATCGGCAAACTGCGCTACCAGCCTAAATTCCGGCTCGGCTTGCCGATCCGCACGCGGCTCCATGGCGTGCTGTGCACGCAGCTCGGGTTCACGCATGATGATCCCGCCCAAAGGGAGCGGCTGCGCCGGCTTTTTGCTTGCGGCGGTATAGCGTGATGGCGGCCGGGAGATTGCCATTCTTGCGCCCGTGGATATGCAGTGGCTGGTTGTCGCGGAATGCCGTTTTCGCGCCGTCGTCGTCCAGCATCAGCCGCTGGTTCTTGAGTACGAACAGGAAGGCCTGGGGGCGTAGTTTTTCGCGTTCGACTTCATGGGGCTCCAACGCCCGCGCCGTGGCGCCGGTCACGCGTGCGCGGCGCAAAGGTTCGATCAGGGTAGCGTCCGCGATCAAGGCATCATTGAGCCAGGCCAGCAACTGATCGCTGGTCTGGGCGCCGCGCGGCTCCAGTTCGATCAGCAGTTCATCGGACATGCCGGGCGGCAGATGCCGTTCGAAACACGCATCCTGCGAATCAGCGTCGTGCTGGTCTGTCAGCACAAAAGCCAGTGTTTCGTAACGCGTATCCACTGAATCCAGGCGCGCCTGGATAAAGTCCATCACCAGGCGGAATTGCGGCAGACAATCATCATGCTGGTAGGGTTTCATCAGCAAAGGCAGTGGATTGCTGCCGATGCTGCAGACCTGGCCGGCGATCTGAGCCAGCGCCTGGTATAACTGCGCCGGATGCGTGCGCTCGTGCAACAGTACCGACAGGGCAGGCAGGGCAGTGCTGATGGCGCGCGCGGCGGCCAGGTGCTGGCGCTTTTCGGTGCCCAGGTTTTCTTCCGCTTCCTGGTTCTTGCCGTTTTCGCTCAGTTGCCCGAGTTTGTCCCACAGGCGATCGTGCAATTGCTGCAATTGCCGCCACAGGCTGTCGGCGCCGAGGAAGTCGGCACTGCCGATGTGCAGCAGCGGGGGATGATAAGCCGTCGCCTGCAGTTGCTGGTTTTCGCCGCGCACGATTTCCAACAGCGGCACCGCACTGTCGGCCGCAGGCGAACTGTTGCCGAGGTACAGCTGGAAATTGACTTGCAGACGCGCCAGCGCCAGGCCGTTGTCGCCGGTGTTTTCATCGACGCTGGGCGCATCCAGGATGGAATTGTAGCGGCGCTCCTGGCTGTCCTGGCAAGCCGCGTGGGAACCGCGCTCGTTGACCCAGCACCACAGTTTCAGCGGCGGCGCGCCGCTCTTGCAGGCGCTGCCGACTTCAATCTCGGCATTGCCCGCAGGGTGGCGTGGGGATTGTCCCGGAAAGCCGACCAAGAGGCCGTCGGGAAGGAGGCATTCGAGTTCGCCGATGCTCACGATGTCGTTAACGATGTCAAAGCGTAGATGCAGCAGCCCCCAATAGTGCGGATTCAGCGCTTGCAGGCGATGACGCAACTGGGCATGCCAGTAGCGATCATTTTGCTGAAAATGCTGAGGCGACATCATCATGCCTTCCGACCATTGGATGGCGTCCGGGAGCGCTGGATTTCGTGTCATGGCGGTCTGCTTCCTGTCCCTGAGTCAGGGAAATTTGTACGTGATGCCGCTGGGGGTGAGCCAGATCGTCACGCTTTTGTATGGCGTGATATTGCTCACGGCTTGCCCCGAAGGGCTCAGATAGTTGGCGAAGACGTAGACGCCGGTCGCCTTGCTGTGCCGGCCCGGCAAGCGGACGTCGGCGATGGTCGCCGGCGGCACCTGCAGGCTCGCTACGTCAATGCTGTCGGCGGCGCCGGCGAGCAGGGCTGCTTTCTTGTCGAACCACTCCGGCCCGGTTTTGGGCAGCAGCGCCGCCGCGGTGGCGTCATAAACAAACACGACATCAAGCTGGGTCGCGCTGCTCTGGTTGGCATTGATCTCGGCAACCACCTTGATCTGCGACACCGACGCCGTCTTCGGTCCGCTGAAAAAACTGCAGGCCGTGAGCAGCGACAAGGTCGCCAGCACGATGCCGTGCAAGCGCGATGAAAAGTGGAAAAGGGAGCGCTTGTTCATGACAGAATCAGCACGCGGAATTGCGCCGGCACCAGCGAGATGCCCATCGTGTTGAACGGCATGCCGTTCATGCCCACCAGCGAGGTCATGTGCACGGCGTTGGCAGTGCCCACCATCACCACCATGCTGCCCTCTATATACGTGTCCTTGCCCATGAAGATGCCCGACACGACGCCGCCTTCCACGCCGGGTTCATCGCCTTCGCTCAGGGTGCCTTCGGTCATCAGGTTCTCCGCCAGGCCGGGGCCGAACATGACGTTGAACACCGCCGGGATGTGCATGCTCGACATGGCAAGGTTCGGATACGGAATCGGCACCGGCACGACGATGGGCGTTTTGCAGACATCAGGTACCGTCATCATCGACATGGCGGCCAGGCAGTTGGTGGCAAACATGGGAATCCCTTTGCGTAGTGAGGCCTGTTCAGCCCATGCTGATGCGTTCGGCATCGACCTTGACATCTTCTTCGGCGGTCACCAGCGCCTGCTGTCCATGCAGGCGCAGCAGCTGGCTGACTTCCAGCAGATAGTGACCCGCCTTGCCGATGAAGTTGCCGACGTTTTGCACCAGGCTGTCCTGCACGGCGAAAAACACATTGCGGCCGTTGAGACTCATCACGCCGGTGGCGGCGCTGACCTCAACATCCTCCAGCGCGCGCAGCGCCATGCTGCGGCCGGCGTTGAGCGCGATCTCGTCCTGCTCGATGGACAGGGCCTGAGCACCCGGCGCGCTCAACAGCACCTGTTGCAGGCCGGGACGCTCCAGCACGTGCAGGATGTAGGGCGTGTCGCTCTGGTCGGAGGCCGTCAGCACGTGGTCGCCCACCTCGGGCCGGACCAGGCAGCTCAGCGCCTGGCGCGCCATGCGGCCGTCATTGAGCAGATAGCTGTGACGTTCCAGCGCGACGACGATCTTGGCCTCGACCAATTGCAGCGGCAAAGGCTGCGGGAGCTTGCTGGCGGTGGGGACGGGGCGCATCATGTATTCTCCAGGGCTAGGGTGCGGGTTTCTTGTTGCAGACGGACCGTATCGGTTCTGCCTACGCGGCGCATGCTGGCGCCGTCAAAGTTGGCATGGCAAAGATCGGCGTTGTGGAACCGGGCGTGATCAAGCGCAGAACGGGAAAAATCGACCTCGTCGCCGGCCACGTGCTCCAGCCGGGCGTAGCGCAGGTCAGCGCCGAGGAAGGACACTTTTTTATGGCGGCTCTTGTTCCACACGCTGGTCTTCAGGCGTGCGTGATCGAACTGGCAATCGCGCAGGCTGGCGCCCTGGAAAATGGCGCCTTCCAGATCGGCGCCGACCAGGTTGACTTGTTCCAGTTTGGCTTCGAGCATCAGAGTGCGTGACGCGGCAGCCTGGCTCAGGTTGGCGCGCCGGAAGTTGGCCTTGTAGAAGTTCGATCCCGTCAGCGTGGCCGCACCGAAATCGACGTCGCTCAACTCGGCCTCTTGCAGCGTGCAGCGTTGCAATCGGACGCCGGCCAGCTTCTGGCCCTCCAGACTGGCGTTGGACAAGACCACGCCGTCGGCGCAGATGCCCTGCAGGTCAACCTTGCGCCAGTCGGCCGGACTGATCACGCATTGCACCAGCGTCGCGTCCGCCAGGCTGGCATGATCGAAGCGGTCGTTGATGAAGCTGCTGCGCTCCAGCGTGGCGGCGTCGAAGCGTGCCTGCTGCAGCGTGCTGTTGACGACGGAGCTGGTCTGCAACTGCGCGTGTTTCCAGTCGCTGCCGCCGAGATCGCAATCGACCCAGCAGATATGGCGCATCTGCTGCGCGCACAGGCGGCTGGATTTCATGTTGCATTTGACGAAGGTGGCATGGTCCAGCACGGCGTTGCTGAAATCTGCCCCCTCGAGATCGCAGTTGATGAACCTGGCGCGGGCCAGATCGGCGTCGACAAAGGATGCGCCGGCCAGTTTGGCGTGGCTGAAAATGACGCCGCCCAATTGACGCTTGCGAGCATCGAGACCGGCCAGTTCACGTGCATGGACGGGTTGATCGAGTTTGATCGCTAGCGCGATGTCGTCCCACGGGTTCATGCTGCGCTCCTTTGCGGTTCGACGGCACCGGTGCGTTCGCATTGTGCGAATACTGCGGAAACCAGTTGCGTTCCGGAAAAATCAGTCTTGCGGCACACGCATTGGAAGAATTCTGCGGCGGCGCTGCCCATGCGCATATCCGTCTTCAGGAAACTGCAGTAAGAGAACAGGGTGCCGTCGAATTGCCCCCAGCGCAGATCCGCCTTGCCGAAATCGCAGCGCAGGAACTGCGCCTGTTCGGCATCGAGATGGCTCATTTCTGCCCCGCGAAAACCGCATTTCCTGAACCTCGCACCGATCATGCTTGCGCCGTTCCAGTTGTTGCCGCCGCCGCCCTGGACCTCGTCCAGCAGAGCCCCATCCCAGCGGCTGCCTTGCAGGCGCGCGCTGTTGAACGCCACCTTGCGCAGCTGCGCCTGGCGGAAATCGCCCCCTTGCAGAGCGGCGCGCAGGAATACTGTTTTTTCCATCTGTGCCTGCCGCCAGCTGGCGTCATCGGCATTGACGTCGAACAGGGTCGCCTTGCCGAGGTCTGCGCGGTCGCATTGTGCACCCTGGCAATGCAGCCGGATCGCCAGCAGCCGGCGCAGCCGCGCGTCGTGCAAACGGGCGCGGGGCCATTGTGCGTCAAGCGCCTGGGCGCGTTCGAGATCGGCGCCGTCAAAGCGGATGTTGCGGCCATGGCTGGCGCACAGATTGGCTTGCCGCAGGTTGGCACCGCTGAAATCGGCCTCGTCCAGTGTCGCGCCCACCAGCACGGCGCCCTGCAGGTTGGCGCCGGCAAAGCTGGCGCCGCTGAGATCGGCGCCGTCGAGCATGACTTCACGCAAATCGGCGCCGGAAAAATCCATCCCCGCCAGCCTGGCTCCGGCGAAATCGCGCCCGGCCAGCGGCACGCCAGCCTGTAGCCAAGCCTGGATCTGTGCGCCGAGTTCGAGCGCGACGGCTTGAGGATAAGGCAGCGCCGGCAACACCAGTTTGGGCGCGGCACGGCGCGATTGGCGGCGGCGCGCCGGTATATTCAGAATGTTGGCGCGTGCGCTCTGATCGGCCGCGAGCGTCGCCGGATCGGCGTCGGCCGGCGGCACGGGCAGCTTGGCCAGCATCGTCGCCAGTTGCGGATCGATGCCGGTTTGCGCCGTCGGCAGCAGGTCGTAAGCCGGCACCGCCGCACGTGCCAGCGCCGTTGCCAGCAATGCGGCCGGATCGACCGGTGCGGGCGCGGGCCGGACAATTCTGGCGAGCGCCTCCTTGCCGCTTTGCTCCACCTGGGCCACCAGCGCGCGTGCCTTGGCGACAATATCGGACAGATCGAAGTCGCCTTCCGCTGCAGTGCGCGCCGTCATCACGCCAAGCACAGGCAGGCTGGCGCGCGCAGGACGATGTCCGTCCGGTGCGCTCACGCCGCGCCGCGCCCAGTACTGGGCGTCGAGCAAATCGATGCGTTGCTGGCTGCGCGCCAGCACGGCGTTTTCGGCAGCTTTTTGCTCCTGTTCGCGGCGCAACCGTTCGGCGGCGTCGGGCAAGGGCGCCAGCTGGGATTCGTTGAAGACGTGCAGCCGGCCGCTTTCGCGGTCCAGCCGCAGTGCCATCACCTCGCGATAATGCTGCTCATCCTTGGGTGCGGCTATGTCTTCGTAGGCCACCATCAGGGCACCCACGTCGAGCGCGTCGCTGTCGCCGATTTCAGTCTGGCCGTGATACAGCACCATACCCAGATCGTAGTCCGGCAGGAACCAAAGCGTATCCATGCGCAGCTCGACTGCGCATGCCTCGGCTGCAGTCTTGCCGCTCTCCATGACGAAAGCGCGCGCCCGCAGGTTGGGCAGCTTACCGCTCAGTTCGGCATGGTGCGGATGCAGGTTGCGCAGCAGGTAGGCTTCACCGCCCTGGAATGCATCGCCGGCCCATTGGTCCGACGGCGCCATGTTGAAGACGCTCCAGTCGATGTCGCGGGCAAAACCGGGAGCATCGTTGGCGCGCCAGGCGGCGCCGTAACTGCCGAATTTGCGGCGGCGTGCGCGGTTGCCGATAGGGATGGGGCCGAAGCCGGCGGCAACGCCCTCGCGCCAGTCGGCCGATGTGCCGACCGGGTAGGCGATGTTAGGCATGGCGCCCCTGGCGACCGACAGCCAGGCCTTGGCCGGACGTTCGCCGCAGCCTTCGGGATTGACGGCATTGCGCACGCCGCCATAGGCGCGCCGGTAGCTCAGCGCCATGCTGGTGAAGGGTTTCGGTTTGCTTATCTGACGCGCGCCCAGGAAACCGGCGTGCCACTCGCGCTCGCCGGTGATGCACAGGCATTTGCTGATCAGCGGCCGGCCCTGTGCATCGTCCACGCGCAGTTGCGTTTGCAGGCTGGTGCAGGCTTTCTGTTGCGGAGCATGGGCCGAACCGAGTAGCAGAACTTCTGCATGCTGTTTCGGCATCACGTCATCCAGCGGCATGCCGGGAGGCAGGCTGGCGACCACGTGCGGCCATTGCAGGTTTTCGGTCAGGAAACGCGGGTTATCTGCGCCCAGCCGGAAGAAACCCAGCGCCGCAATGGACAGGTAATGCTTGCCCAGATGGGTATAAGGCTTGTGCAGCACGCCCAGCGATTGAGGTTTGATGATCTTCATGGGCGGCTCACATGAAAATGATCGAAGCTTCGACCATGCAAACGCGCGTGACGATATTGTCGACATGCGGCGTCTCATCGCTGTTGGATACCCGTGCTCCCGGGCCGGAGGTTTCCACCGTGGTGGTCTCGGCGTTGGTGACAATGTGAGAACTCGCCGCCGTGGTGACGATCTTGGTGCTGTCGCCGCTGGACACGTTTTCCACGACGGAGGCGTTGGTTTCATTTGACACGACTTCGCCATCCACCTTGTTGATGGTCTTGCCGCAGCCGACGTGGTCCTCGATGGTCAGGCCGGTGGTGATAGTGCGTTCGGTCGTGCCGCTGGTAATGGTTTCCGTCAGGTTGCCGCTGGTGGAGGTGCGGATGGTGTTGCCTGTGGTGGTGGTTTCCATCAGATCTCCGCTGGTGGAGTTCCTGACGGTGTCGCCAGCCAGGCTGACGTCCAGGGTGCTGCCGGTCATGCTGGTATTGATGACGCTGCCGGTAGTGGTGACGTTGATCGATACGCCGGTGTTGGAATTGTTGGTGGCCACGCCCATCACCGACGTCGAGGTGCTGGTCAGGCCGGCGCTGGCGGACAGGCTGTTGCCGGTGTAGCTGGTGCTCTTGCTGGTATTGGTGTGGCTGGTGCTGGTGCTGGTGTCGACGTAGCTGCTGCTGACGCTGTCCCCGGTCCAGCTATCGCTGTCGGATTTGGCGAAGTGCGTATGGCTATAGCTCATGTCGCCCAGCGCCCGGCTATAGGTCGAGCCGAACGATTCCGAAGCGCTCAGGATGTCGGCAGCCACCGGGTCGGATCCGTACAGTTCGCCATTGTCGGACTGCGCGCCGGTGGCGGCCGATTCGGCACAACTGAAACTGTAGCCGGCGCCTTGGGAAAAGCTGGCGTTACCGAAGCGGCCAGTGTCATAAGCGGCCTTCACGATGCCGCTGGATTGTTTCAGATCGGGGGCCGAATACTTGCCGTAGCTGATGTTCTGGTTATCGCCGTAGCCAGTCGAAAAATTGCTGCCGATATGCGTGTTTGACAACCAGCCGGATGGCACCACCAGCGTAGTGCCGTTCGATTGCACGATGTTCTGGATCTCGGGCAATTCAGACTCGTCCTGCGCGCGACCGACCATCACCACCGAGCCTACAGTGGGGGCGGTTTGCATGGAGGAAGAGAGCTTGATCCACACACTGGGCGCATCTTTGTCGTCCGTGGAAAAGCGCACGTATACGCCAATCTGCGGGAAGGCCGATGGTTTGGCGAGGCTGTCGGTGAAGTTGGTCTGGCCGGTGCTGAAGGAGCTGGCGGCGCCGAAGTCGACCGGGTTTTGTCCTGCAGTTGTGGCATCTGAAACCACCAGCGCCAATACGCTGCCTTGCTGGGTGTCCTGGATCGAGTAGGGCGTGATCAGGAAGGTAGCGGCACTGGCCTGGAATTGGTTCTGGTAATTGCCGTCGGCATCGACCTGATGCTTGACCGAGGTCAGTACGAAATCACCTTCTTCCAGGCAAGGCTGGCGCGGGTTGTCGGGGCCGCCGGCGCCGTTGCGCATGGAAAACCGGTGTGCTGAGCGGAAATGGCTGCAGGTGCTGGAACCGCTGAGTTCATGGCGCGAACTATCGAGCGTGCTCTTGGTGGCATCCGCAAACGCGCGTGCCTCGTCCTTGCTGCAACCGTATTGATAGCTTTTGTACAGGCGAAACGGTAGCGTGTCCGCGTCCGCGCTGCTGGCACCTTGGAACGATTGGAAGTCGACCACGCGATTGTCAAGCCAGGCGCCGTCTTGTTGTGTCAGTACGCCATGCACGCCCGTGCTGCCCAGCGACTTTTTGAGACTGTATTCGGTAATGATGTCGGCCTGGGTCGCGCCCAGCGCTTGCGCGCTGCTGAAGTCATAGGACAGCGGCCGGCCGTCGGCAAACACCTGGGGATAGGTAGTCTGATTGGAAAACACCACGGTGTGGCTGTTGCCGGTGTGGGTAAAGTAGTAATGCAAGTGCGCCTTGCCGAGCAGGCGCATCAGGAAGTCATAGTCGGTTTCGCCGGCCTGCATCCAATCCTGACTGCGGTTCTGTGCCAGATTGTCTTGGCTGCCGGAAAACGGCGCATAGGCGATGTTGTGAGCATCGAGCAGGATAGTGATCATCTCCCACACGGTTTTGCCGTGAAACACGCGATAGCTGTTGGTCAGCCGGAGTCGATGCAATTCGGGCGCCATGGAAATGCTGTAGCTTCCGCGATTCTTGACGGAAAAACTGGTCACCATGCCGTGAAACAGGGACAGCGTCGCGCTGGCGTTGTGATCTGTTTTTGCACCGCCCAGAGCTTGGTTGAAGGCGGCAGGATTCGGACCGCTGTCGGCCGGAATTTCGATACCTACCGTAATCGGCCGGCCGATGATGTCGTTGAAGCTGAAGGTTTCGGCATGCGCACCGTCCGAATTGCCGTTCAATTCCAGTTCGAACTCGAAGAGACCCGAGACTTGTTCTTGCCCCTGGAAACTTTGCAGGCGAAAGGTCTCGGCGCCGAGAGTGGTGTGGCGATCGAGGAAGATGGCGCAATGCAAATAAACCACCGGTTCCGGCGGCGCCAGGCGATTGACGGCAAAGGCGCGCGCCGCGGCTGCGGAGAGGGAATCGTTCATGCCGCCTCCAGGGACTTGGTGGTGCTGATCAGGTAACGCACCTCGCGTGGCTGCGCATTGCGTGTTGCCTCTTCGTTTGCGGGCAGGAGCCACGCCGTCTGCCCCAACCGCCAGGAACTGGCGTCGCGACGGCGCGACGGCTGCGCCAAAGGCACGCCGCGCAGGCCGCCGGCGGCAACGTGCAGCACGACCTCGCAGTCCGCCAGCCGGTCTACGAGCAGACGCACCATGCCGTCAAGCAACTCAAAATGCGCTGCACCCGGCGGCCCGGATTGTTCTGATGATGGTTCCAGTTGGCGCAGCGCCGGTGGCAACAAACGGCAGAGGGCGTCGTAATCGGCTACGTTGATGTCGAGCCGAAATCTGGCTTGCTGGTCCCACACGCGACGGCCAGCGACGCTGGTGCGGCCGAGTCGATGATTGCGGCGACCCAGCAGGCAGCGATCCCGTTCGTCGATCTCTTGCCATGCGCCGATGAAGGGCGTCAGCCGTACCGGCGCGCCCAAGGCCAGCGATAGCATGTGTACGATGGTCGAAGATTGTTTGCGCCGATTAGCCAGCAGGCCCGCCAAGCCCAACCAATTGCGGGCGGGCATTGGCATATGGCTGGCCAGTTGTGGTTGCGACAGCCCCATTAGCGCCGCCATGCAGCGTGCCATACCGGTTTGCTGGGGCGGAGCCTGGTGCAAGCCCATAGTGAGCTCCTGCTTCATCTGAAAACGCAGGATGTTGGCACGCTGGTTGAAAATGTCGAAGAAGTCGGACATAGCCGTGTAGCGCGCTGCAGCCAGTTCGCGCACCCATTCGGTGAACGATTCCGGCAAAGGGCCGATCACGCTGGCGATGCAAAAATTGGCGGTGCTGATTTCAATCGAATGCGTGGCTACGCCATCGGCACGATCAGGGGCGGCCAACAATTTGAGCTGGGTGAACTCGCGCGCGGGAAAGGCCGCCGACAAATCGGCGCGAAAACGCAGGCGTTCTCCCATGCGAGCGCCGTCATCCGACTCAGCCAACAGCAGGCGCATCAACTGAAAGACGTTGAAGTCACCGTAGTGGCGGAGCATGTGCTCCCTTACAGTGCGATCGCGACGCCGGATTGTGCTGGCCATTGCTTTTGGCTTCCTTTGATGTTGCGGGTTTCCAGATTGACTTCGACCAGGTGGTTCACGCTGGCATACATGCGCAGAAATTGCCGCAGCACCGAGCAAAACAGCACCGTGCTGCCAGCGCCGAAGTCAAGCGGCTCCATCACCACGGTCAACTCGCTGCCCCGCACGAAACCGCGCCAGCCATCCTGGCCGACATGGCGCATGATGCTGCGGCTGCGCAGTTCCTTGATGGCGTCGATTTGCTTGCGACCACTATCCTGATTGGAGCCTAAATGCAGGCGCAGGATGTCTTTGAGCGTGGACAAGGCGACGGCCCCACCGTCGAGCGACAAATGATTCAGCGCCAGTTGGGAAACCAGCGCCCACGGGCGATTGCCGATCTGCGCAGCGCTGTGATGCGGCGTCGGTTTGGTCAGCGCGCGCACCGCCGTCACGGGACCGGCCCCTTCGAGATGCAGCGGACTTCCGGACATCAGGCGTTCGGGCAAGCGGCGATTGGTGCATAAAGCACGCCCGCCGACGACTTCGTCGCCCGGCTGGCCCAGGTGGAATTCCCGGTCGAGGAAGGACACGAATATTTCGCTGCCCGACACATGCAAGGCTGTCGCCGATTGCCGGCGCGCCAGGTAAAAATAGTCTTGCTGCTCCAGGCGTTCGAAGTTATCCATGGCGAAATAGGGCGCGATCGTGCGCGCCTTGCCGTCGCTGGAGAGCGACTCCAAGTGCTCGATGGTGTAAATCTCGCAATAGCGATGATTCTTCAAATCGCCCATCAAATGGTATTCGTAGCTGTTATGGTTCAGCGAGATCGGGTCGATGCGCTGAGAAAACAGATTTACCAGCGGTACGCAGTTCAGATACAAGGACGCGGCGCTTACGTTGAGCGCCGCGTCGTAGGGGGTGTCCAGTACCAGTAGCAGGTCGAAATATTGATCGACCGCGCTGAAATCGAGCGTATCGAGTTGACTGATTTCAAAGAACAGGAATTTTTCGGGAAACGAAAAGTATTCCTGCAACAGGCGATAGCCGGGATGCGTATGAGGATTGGATTTGAGCAGCGCCTCCTCGGACTCCATGCCGAGCCAACGCAGTACCTCAGCGTCGAGCAGGCGGGGTGAGCGCGCCGGGTCGCAAGGCGTGACCGCAATCGCAGTCAGATGCAAGGCCAGCAATTCATACAAGGCAAGTGCATCGATGTGGGCATCATTGATAAAGAAGCGCAGGCGTTGCGGCCCCTTGCCCTTGACTTGCAGGGCACCGATGCCGTCAGCTCGCAAGCGCACCCGCAGCACTGACTGCGCCGCCGGCGTGGCACCCAGAAAAGGATATTCTGCCGCCGCGGAAAAACTGATGTCGTCAATGCGCAAGGGGAGTAGCGGCGTGTCGTAAGCGGTGACGAAGCGGCATTCGCTCTTCTGACCGAGATGATTGGCGGCCGCCGCGGTGATGGTGCGACCGCGCGCCAGCAATTGTTCTTTGGTGAAATCAGTGCCGTCGGGTTTGACATCGAGCTGGGCGACGAGCATGGCCGGCACCGGTGCTTCCAAATGAGGATACAAGAAGGACAAGAGTGCGTTGGGCAGGTTGGCCTTGTCCTGCTCGACCTGATGGCGTAAGCGCGCGCCCAGAAATGCAAACGATTGCAATAGCAATTCGACTTGCGGATCGGTGGCTTCGCGCGCATTCAGGCCTAGCGTACGCGCCAGTTCCGGATGTTTTTCACTAAACAGCAGGGACTCTGCACGCAGCGCCGCCAATTCCTGCCGGAAGCTGTTGTCGAGAGAGAAATTGCTTGCTTCCATCCTGTGCTCCTCAATGCGACGGCAACTCGAAATGGAATACATCTGATTCATCGCTTGCACCAACCAACCCGGACACGGCTAGGCGATAAGGGCTGGCGCTGTCACCGCTGGGCACAATCTGTACCTTGGCGATGCGCAAGCGCGGTTCATAGCGCGCGATCAGGCGTGCTATCCGGGCGGCGTACTGCTCCAGTCGCAGCTTGTCGTTGGCACCTAGTTCGACCACGCTATGCACGCCGAAATCGAGCAAGTCCAGATCGGCGCCGGCCGCTACAAAACGGGCCCCGACCAGGCGCTGGATTTGCGCATGGATGGCCTCGCGCAGGTCGAACTGCGAGGTTCCATTGAACGATGGTGGCTGCGCCAGACGTTCGAGCAAGAACTGCATAAGACCTCCGATGAACCTGAAATACCGCGCCTGCCGGATGCCGACCGTACAGACAGCTTATGGATTGGACGAGAACTTGCCGGCGATCGGCATGTTCTTGGCCAAACTCCATCCCGCAGTCTTGACGCCCTTGGAAGACATGTCGTTGAGCTGCAATGTATGGGTCCAGATTACTTCGGTGAAGTTGAGCTTGAACTGCTCGGTCGGCATGTCGTTGGGATGGGTCTGCAGCTGGATTTCGCTGATGAGGGCATCCTTGAGCTCGATCTTGATGATGTTCATGGTCTTGCCGCCCGACTCGCGCGCAATGTAGATGGTGCTGGGCGCGCCTGCGCCGGTGCCGAGCAGCTTGGCACCAAGGCAGTATTCATACAGTTTCACCGAAGTCTGGTCGACGTATTTGACCAGGGTGAATTCGGTGATGATGGGGCGACCCGAAGTACGGGCGTTGTTACTGACATCCGTGGTGACTTGTTGCTTCATGCCCTGGTGTAGCGACACCAGTTCAATGCACAAGCCGGTCGGGCCGTCGGCCACCCAGCCGCTGTTATCGACCTGGCTGCCGTCGCCGCTCAGGATGCTTTGATCGCCTGGCTGGAAAAGAATCAAATCCATGACAACTCCTTTGAGATAAAAAGTTTTCCGAGTTATTTCGGCAGATTGGCCACCAGGCGAATCGATGTGGTGAGTTCTTCCAATTGGAAGTGCGGTTTGAGGAACACCGTCGCGCGATAGGCGCCTGGCTCACCGGGTACGTCGGTGACTACCACGCGGGCTTCGCGCAAGGGATAGCCGGCCTTGGCTTCCTGCGAGGCGTTGTCGTCCAGCAGCACGTAGTTGGAAATCCAGCTGTTGAGGTAATCCTCGACGTTGCCGCGGGTCATGAAACTGCCGATCTTGTCGCGCACCATTACCTTGATGTAGTGCGCGAAGCGCGAAGCAGCCAGCATGTAGGGCAACATCGCGGAAATCTTGGCGTTGGCATTGGCCGAATCAGAGAAATATTTTTTCGGTTGGTTGGTGGTCTGGCCGCCAAAGAAAGCAGCCTGGCCGGTACCCTTGCGATGGCACAACGAGATGAAACCCAGATCGTTGAGTTCTTTTTCGCGGCGATCGGTGATCGAGACCTCGGTCGGGCAAAATAGCTCGATGCTACCGCTGCTGGACGTGTAGGTGTAGCTCGGCAATCCTTCAACCAGGCCGCCGCCTTCGACGCCGCGGATGGCGGCCGTCCAGCTGTACAGGGCGAAAGCATTGGTGATGCGTTGGCCCAGCAGATAGGCTGGATTACCCCACAGGAAATGATTCGGTTCCGGATCGGGATAGCTGACCGGTTCGCCGTTCTTGTCGTAGATCGCGACGGCGCCGTCGCCGCCGACATGTTCATCAAAGTTGATGCCGTCGCAAGGCGTCGTATTGCGCTTGCTGGCGGCGCCATAGGGTAGGCGCAGCAGCGCGCGCGGCAACACCAGCGAGACATAGCGGGCATCTTCCAGATCGCGGAAGGCTTGCCAGCCCGCCATGTCGGCGCCTTCGAAGATCTTTTGCAGGTCACGTGGCTTGTCGAGTTTGTCGAAGCCGCTCAGGTGGAACAGTTCTTCTGACGCTTGCGCAATGAAGGGGGCGTGCGCGGCAGCGGCCACTTCGGCCATCTTGGAAATGAAGTCGATGTCGTCGCCACTATTGCCGATCTTGTAGTCACCGATCAGCAAGCTGTAGGGATTGCCGCCGAAGGTACCGTACTCGGCTTCGTAGATCAGCTTGAACAGTCGGCTCTGATCAAACTCGACCGCCTTCATCATGTCCTTGCGCAATTCATCCTTGGTGGCGTTGAAGACGCGCAGTTTGAGCATGGCGCTGGTTTCGGTGTTCATGACCAGGTAGTGCAGGCCGCGCCAGGTCGCTTCCATGGTCTTGAAACTGTCGCAATGCATGATGGAGGACAGCGCTTCGCTAAGCCGGCGATCGATCTGGGCCACCAGTTCGTCAATCACCGCGACCGAACCGCGCGCAGTGGCCTGGATGATTTTGTGGGCGCCTTCCTGGCGCTCCTGTTCCTTGGCGTGGGCGGCGTCGATCTTGTGCTGCAATGCGTCCAGGGCGGCTTGCGCCAAATCCACTGGCGCCTGGGCCTTGGCCAGTGCCGCGTCGGCAGCGGTGGCGGCGCCTTGCGCGGTGACCAGTGCGGCGTCTGCTGCAGTCGAAGCGGTTTTCTTCGCGTCATCGGCATCAGGTGCTGCGGCTGCTTGCCTGGCGGTGTCCGCCGCGGCCTGTGCCGCAGCGACGTCGGCTTTTGCCTTGGCGGCGGCAGTCGCTGCAGTCGCGGCGGCGGCCTTTGCGTCAGCAAGTGCTTTTTGGGCGGCGCTGACGTCGTCGCTGGCTGCAGGCGGTGCCACAAAGTAAAGATTAAGTTGAGTCACAAAAGGGGTAAGCAGCAACGAGGCCTGATCGGTCGTAACATTGTTGCCGTCGGCGATCTTGCTGCTCCAGTCGGCAAGCGGTGCGCCCAGGGCCGTCTTTGTATCGGTTCCGCCCGACTTCAAGGTATCGATGACGGCATCGAGTTGTACTTCGATGCTATCGCTGGCTTCTGCCTTGGCCTGCAATTCACGCACCAGGCCGCGTGACTGGTAGAGACTGCTGAGCGAGGGAAGCGCCTGGATCACATTTAGCGGATCGAAGGCCTCGATGTTGGAAAAGGTCAGCTGATTGTCTTTGGCGTCGACCAGCAGATCGTGCAGGGCGACATCGTCCAGCTTGGCCTGTGCCAGCGTGGCGCAAGGCGCAATGGTCGCCATCACGTCGTTGAAGTTGTCACGGTCGATATCGACCAGCGTGCGCGCCTTGAGCAGGGGATACTCGACGGCAGGGTCGCGCTGCCCCTTCAGATCAGCGAGGATGCCGACGATGAACGGCAGCTCCTTTTTCTCCAGAGCGCCTCCCGTTTCGACATCGTAGGTAATTTTCACCCGGGGAGGGCGGACACGCAGCAGCTTTTTTTGAATGCTTTCACTCATGATCTCACCTCAATCTAAAGTCATTTGTATAAAACGGCCGTCGTATTAATCGATGACCATGTCCGGTACGCCGGATGTCGGATAAATCAAAACACTTCACCGAGCCTCGACAAGAAGATCTCGGACAAGCACCGCCATCGAATCGGCCGTTCACAATGGCTTGACGTCTTCGTGCCAACAATTTAAACGATCGCCAAATTCGTCTCTCTATCTTTGCAATCGCCATGCCAAGTCATCGCGAGTTGCTAAGCTCATGATTTTTATGGGATTTTTATTTTTCAATCGAGGAGTGCTGGGTAACAAAACGCCCATCTGAAAACGCCCTCAATTCACTGTTTTCACAGGCTGCAAAAGGCCGGCGGCGTGGATGATAAAAACAACCAAGGTGGGTATTTTTTGCCCTCGGAAGGAGGGCATGAAGCGCTTGCCTGGCGTAAAAAATCTGCGCCGGGATGTCTGCCCGACAGTGAGCACGGCGATGCAGTAAAGCTGAACATGCCGGCATTTTTCTTCGCGGGATCAACGGCGATACCGGCCGGTGCCAGACCTCAGGGAGGTACTCCATGCCGAGCGGAACGGACCAACGGAGAACAGGGGCCGAGCCAGGAGCGCTGCGCCGGCGCGCGGACATCCCACTTCCGGTGGTCGCGCGCTGGAACCGGTTGCGGGAGCGTCCATGGCGTATGAAGAAAGTCACGCTGACTTGTCATTTGCCTGTGGTGGGCAGGGTAGCAAATGTCTTTTTTCAACCCCTTCAAAACCTTTCATCGCGTATCGTTTCGCAACAGTCGTGGTGCGCCGTGCATCGGCCGGATTGAATCTGACATAATCGCCGCCATGGTTCATTCCCCCTTTGTCCGCTTCGCCTACGTTCTTCTGTTATGCATCGGCATGCAGTTGGGCGGGAATGCATATGCAAATAACGAGGAAGACCCGGCCGTGCGCGAACTGGCCGTGCTGCTTGATCCGCATGGGACAGAAACCATACAGACTGTCACCCAGCCGTCGCGCGCAAGCGATTTCATTGCCGCTCCCCATGGTTTTTCGGCCGGCTATACTCGCCAGGTACACTGGCTTCGCTTCACACTCACGGCGCCGCCACCGGCGCATGACGGCAGCCGGCGTTTGCTGGTCGAGTTTTACCCGCCGTATCTGGACAAGCTGGAAGTATTCATACCGCGCGCCGACGGAATGGGTTTCGATCCTTATTTGCATGGCGACCTGGTTCCTTTTTCCTCCCGCCCGATCCGCCATCGCGCTTTCGTGCAGCGCGTGGATTTTCCCGATGCGCAACCCATGCAGCTCTACGTCCGGCTCCAGACCACCAGCAGCTCCGTGGTCGGCATCAATGCGCTCACACCGGATCGGTTTGTCGAAGACACCGCGCGCGAATACGCGGCACTGGGTCTCTTCTTCGGCTTGCTGGCGGCCGGCATGCTGGCCAATCTGCGCAATCCCCTGCGCGCCGATCCGCTGCAACGCGCCTTCCTGATCCATCTGGCCGTTACTTTTTATATGCTGTTCGCCATCAATGGCCTGCTGGCCGAGTGAGTTCATAGAAAACTGTACAGGGATCAATATTACATAATCATGTCGGTTTTTCGCGGGCGTTATTTGATTTACCCAGCCATAGCGGTTTATGGCCATATGCGCCCATTGGCGCTACCAACTGGGGCAGCGGCTGACCATGCTGTTATCGGCTGAATCGAGCCGGACCGCCTCCGATCCGGCGGGCGACCAGCGACGTCTGTGAGACGGTGTTCTCTAACGGTCAGTATCGCCTGTCAGCAGCTCTTCGAGGGCTAGGTTTTCCTGTTGCATCTTCTGCGACAGTTCCTCTGCCATGAATTCGATGAAGGCGCGTACTGCAGGCACCAGTCCGCGGCGCGAAGGAAATACCGCATGCAACTGGTGTGTCGGTGCCCGGTGCCGTGGAAGCAGTACCACCAGTTCGCCACGGCTGATTGCCTCATGGCATACATTAAACGGCAGCACGGCCAAGCCAGTACCGCCGATGGCGGCTGCCATCATCAGATGCACGTCATCGGTCTGCAACGTGCAGACATAGCTGATCTCGGCTATTTCGCCTGCCGGCCCGCGCAATCGCCAGGACGATGGTTCGCCAGGCATACCGCCAGGACCGACTCCGTGCAGACCTTGCAGCGAAGCGACGGTGTCACAAGGAGCATGGGCGCGCATGAAGGCCGGACTGGCCGTAAGAATCTGCTGGCTGGTACCAAAGGTGCGCACGACCAAGTTCGAATCCTCTAGAGTGCTTCGAACCCGCATGGCGACATCGAAACCTTCTCCGATTACATCGACTCGCCGGTTACTCAACTCCAATTCCAGCCGGACATCGGGATGTGCGTTCATAAAGCGCGCCAGGAGCGGTGCGAGGAAGACATGCGCCACGCCCATGGGCGTGCTCACCCGCAGCCGACCTGCAGGTTTGATCCCGGCGTGTTCGGTCACTTCCACCGCCGCACGCGCAGCGTTGGTCATGGCCTCGCAATGAGTAAAGAAAGCCGAGCCGACATCGGTGACGCGCACGACACGCGTGGAACGTTGGAGCAGTCGTACCCCCAGTCGTTCCTCGAGCTCGGCCACGCGACGACTGATACGCGATTTGGGTGTATTGAGCGCCCGTGCTGCCGCAGAGAAACTTCCGTGTACCACGACAGCGGCAAACAATGCTAGGTCGTTGAGGTCTTCCATAGGGAGGGTATCTTGGTGGGAACGCCTGATTATAGAGGCTGTATTGTCCTATGTCGGGAACAATGTTGTGCAGTGGCGGTGACTAGTGGTGGGCTGGTAGAGGGGGTATCGTGAACTCGTGTCCCCATTTTTATTTCTTGAAAGGCCTTGCCATGAAAATTCTCCATCTTGACTCCAGTATCCTCGGTGAAGCTTCGGCCTCACGCGTACTCAGTGCCGCTGTAGTCGAGCAATTACGCACCTCGCATCCCGCCGCCCAGTTGAACGTACGCGACCTGGCGCAAACGCCTGTGGCCCATCTGGATGGTGCCATTGCTGCAGGTTTCCGATCCCCTGATGTCGTTGTCGACGATGCCGCCGTGCGTGCCGAGCATGTTCTCTCGGAGACATTAGTCAGCGAATTGCTGGCCAGCGACGTGATCGTGCTGGGTGTACCGATGTACAACTTCTCCGTGCCCAGCCAATTGAAGGCCTGGCTGGATCGCATCGCCCAGCCAGGACGCACGTTCCGTTACACCGAAGCTGGTCCCGTCGGCCTGTCCGGCGACAAGGCTGTGGTCGTTGCGTCCACCCGCGGCGGTATGTATTCGACCGGGCCGGCGGAGGTGATGGATCATCAGGAATCCTATCTAAAGGCTTTCTTCGGCTTCCTGGGTATCCAGCGCGTGCACTTCATTCGTGCGGAACTGTTGACCAAGGGCGCTGAACTGCGCAGCAAGTCCATGCGGGAGGCACTCGATCGTATTCCGGCCGTCGTCGCCGAGCTTTTTCCCAACTGACCACATCTCTGGAGAACATGATGATCTATGCAGTTTTGTTGACCTACACGCGTCCCATCGAGGAAGTCAATCAGCACCTCGACCCTCACAAGGCCTGGCTTGTGGACAACGTCCGACAGGGCCGCGTGATATTTGCCGGCCCGCTGGAGTCGAAGACCGGCGGCATGGTCTTGGCCTGCTGCCCCGGCCGCGAAGCGCTGGAAGCAATGATGGAACAGGATGCCTTCATCGCCCACGAGGTTGCCAGCTACCAAGCATATGCCTGCGCACCCGCACTGGCGTCGGTCGAATTCCAGGCGCATTGGGCACCTGAAGCCAAGTTCATCTGATCCATGGACCACTAGGAGAAGGACATGAACAAAGCAATGCGGATGGTCTCGACAGCATGTAGGAATGGCTTATTTATCCTACTGGTGACGATGTCATTCAATCCTGCGCTGGCAAGGGCCCAATCCACCATGCTCCCACTGCTTGATATCGTACTTGTCCACGGTGCCTTTGCCGATGGTTCGAGTTGGTCCAAGGTAATCGTCCTGTTGCAGAAAAAGGGGTATCGCGTCACGGCGGTGCAGAATCCGTTGACCTCGCTAGCGGCCGATGTGTCAGCCACCATCAAAGTGATCGACCGCCAGCCGCACGATGTGCTGCTGGTCGGCCATTCCTGGGGCGGAGCGGTTGTCACCGAGGCCGGTAACCATTCGAAGGTAAAAGGTTTGGTGTATCTGTCAGCGCTGGCGCCTGACTCCGGGGAAAGCGTTGGCCGGCTGCTCGAGCGCTTGCAGGCACCCATGGAGGGCATGGTGCCCGACGCAAACGGACAGGTGTGGCTTGATGATCCAGATACATTTGCCAAGGTGATGGCTGGTGATGTCGCCCCAGAGGAAGTACGTCGACTAGTGGCAGTGCAACAACCGATATCGGCTGCGGCGTTCAGCGAGAGAATCGGACATGCAGCGTGGCGTGGCAAACCGAGATGGTATTTGGTGACCGAAGGTGACCATGCGCTGCCCACCCTGATTCAGCGCAAGCTGGCTGCGATGATGGGAGCACATACTGTGGAGATCGAATCGAGCCACATGTCGTTGATCTCACATCCAGAAGCCATAGTCGATCTGATTGACGAGGCAGCACGGATGACAAAGCAATCAAATCCCGCAAACAAAGACGAACCTTAAGACAGATGTTCCTGAAATTAGAAGAGCAGGGATATCAGGGGGCTACGATACTCTCAGCACATTCCTGTCATCTTCGATTTCAGTGACTTGGCCGGTAGGCTCCGGCAATTTCAATGCCCTTGCTGCCATTACCGCCCGGCGTTCCCGATGGATCGGCTGCTGTCGCTGTAGCAGGTGTGCCGGGACAGGCTCCATTGCCGCAGACAGATAAAGAAGTGCGCCTGTTTCGTCCTGTGTATCACGATGCTGATTTTACGTGGTTGCGGTCTTGAATGCGGCCTTCGGCCTGAATACGGCGAATCGGGCAGGTGGTCATTTGGTGGTTACGGCCAGCAAAGTGGCTATCGAGAAGGCAATGATCTTGGCCGCAGATATCGATGTGGCGCCAGCGAAGGTAACCGTGTCGGCAACCTTTGTGGAAGTGTCCAGCAATGACGGCAAGAGTCGTGGCTTCTCGCTCATTGCTAATGTGCTGAGTGCTCGCTTGGGGGCCAATGTGGAGACTACGGATAGCGGAAGCGCCTCATCGATTAAGTCGGCGACGTTTGAGGCTGTAATTAATTCGCTGGAAAACCACCATATCGGTCGGAGACGAGACGCCGACGATTTCCGGCACGTCGCTGGATAACAATGGCCGCCAGATTCAGCAGAATTGGTGGCCTGAATGACACAAAGTCGACATCCAACACGTCGGGGATTTCTTTCCTGCAGAAATTCCTCTCGGCGAAAAATGAACAGAACTTCAAGACGGAATTGGTACTTGTACTTTCTGCGCAAGATCCAAAGAAATCGATATATCAGTCTTGTTTGAATGTCGTATGAATAGCTGTTCCGGTGCGCAGGTCGTTGGGAATGTCGAACATCTTATGCAAATCTGCATAACTGTTTGTCAGATCATCCCACTCGCTTGCCGTCCGACGTTCCCATTCCTTGTCGGCCTGATGGAAGTAAAAGATCCCGACAAGAAATGCACCCGACAAGAGGAAGAACATGGTGAAAAAGTGCGGGTCTTGACTAAAGTATTCGAAAAACAGATTCATGTCAGCCTCCTGGGATGGAAAGAACATTGCTCTTTAGTGGTGATTTTGCACCCGATATTCCAGAAAAACTCTCACAAATACTCATCACATTGCCTGCTGCATACGGGAGATATCGCTGGTCCGGCCGTTCTGTTCCCAAGCCTTCTTTCGAAGGGGCCGGTTCCTCGGCTTATCGGCACTCAGGTACCGACAGCTAGCAGTAGTGCCGCAGTTGCTGTTTTTGACATGCGCCATTTACGTCGGACGCCTGACGTTGTGCCCTCGAAGACGGATCGCTCTGCTACAACTTTTCACCCTAAACAAAGCGGCGTTTTCAAGTCCACGGAGTGTTGGAGGTTCTCGCAAGATAAGTGTCCGGGGGAAGATGAGGGTTCCAACTGGCAGACCATGGCGGCTAATCATCGCCATACCGTTCTGACACCGCATGTCGCGTTTTGGGTGTTTGGTGTTCAGTCAGTGAAAAATCTTAAACAGGATAGCGACGGTTCCAGCCAGCATAAAGCCGAGCATCCACTTAAGTAGCTCAAATTGGCCTTTGACCTCGGTGAACTTGGTTCTGACTTCAGCGCGAAATTCGTTCAGATCCGCTTTTTTTACTAATTCGTTGTTCATGGCTTCTGCAAGTGCTTTGGCGTGGGCTTCGTATAGCATCTTGGATGAGGGGGATTAAACGATGTAATTGCGAGGGTGGAGTGCTCTAATGTAAATCCAGTACGGTTATCTTTTCCTAACTTATTGATCTTTATAGGGATAGGAGGGGAAATCTGGAATTTTCGTTTAAATGTAGAGAACAGTACCTCCCTTTGTTGGATCAGCGCCCCAGGAATTGAGCCCTACGTTTTTCCTTGAAGGCCAGAATCCCTTCGCGCCTATCCTCGCTCGCCGCCAGCAACGAGAAGGATTTTCGCTCCAGATTCAATCCCGCCTCCAGGCCAAGCTCATAAGACTTGAGCATGGCATCCTTCGCCAGTCGCAAAGCCAGCGGGGACTTGGTGGCGATGGTGTTGGCCAGCGCCAGCGTGCGTTCCAGCGTCTGCTCGTCGTCGGCGACTTCGGCAATCAATCCCGCCGCCAGCGCATCGTCGGCCGACAGGAATTCGCCGCTGAGCACCATCTTCATCGCCAATGGTTTGCCGACGGTGCGGATCAGGCGCTGCGTGCCGCCGGCGCCGGGGATGGTGCCGAGATTGATTTCCGGTTGGCCGATTTTGGCGCTGCGACCGGCAATCGCGATGTCGGCGTGCATCAGCATTTCGCAGCCCGCGCCCAGTGCATAGCCGTTGATGGCGGCCAGCAAGGGCTTGGAGAAATTCGCAATCGTCTTCCAGTACTGCGGGCGCACGTCGAGCAGGGCGCCGATGGCGTCGGTCTGGGCCATTTCGTTGATGTCGGCGCCGGCGGCAAACACTTTCGCGCCGCCGGTGACGACGACGGCGCGGATGCCGTCGTCGGCCTCCGCCTGCGTCAACTCGGCGGCGATTTCGCGCAGGCTGTTGTTGCGCAGCGCATTGCGCACGTCAGGACGGTTGAGCGTGATCAGCAGCACGTGCGCGCCGACGCGTTCGGTCAGGATGTCCTGATGGCTTGATGTGGATTGGTCAGTCATGGTGAGTCGCTGCTTATACGCGTTCGATGATGACGGCGATGCCCTGGCCGACGCCGATGCACATGGTGCACAAGGCATAGCGGCCGCCGGTGCGTTCAAGCTGGTTGAGCGCCGTCGTGATCAGGCGCGCGCCGGATGCGCCCAGCGGATGACCGATGGCAATGGCGCCGCCGTTGGGATTGACGTGGGATGCATCGTCGGCCAGGCCGAGGTCGCGCGTCACGGCCAGGCCCTGCGCAGCAAAGGCCTCATTGAGTTCGATCACGTCCATCTGCTCAAGCTTCAGGCCGGTTTGCGCCAACACCTTGCGCGACGCCGGCGACGGGCCGAAACCCATGATGCGCGGCGCCAGGCCGGCGGTTGCCATGCCCAACACCTTGGCGCGAGGTGTCAGCTGGAAGCGGTCGACCGCGGCGGCCGACGCCAGCAGCACGGCGCAGGCACCGTCGTTGACGCCGGAGGCGTTGCCGGCCGTGACGCTGCCGTCGGGGCGGACCACGCCCTTGAGACGGCCCAATGCTTCCACGGTGGTGTCCGGACGCGGATGTTCGTCGTCCTTGATGACCTTGGGGTCGCCTTTCTTTTGCGGGATCGTGACGGGCACGATTTCGCTGTTGAAGAACCCGGCGGCGTGGGCGGCGGCCCAGCGCTGCTGGCTGCGTACGGCAAAGGCGTCCTGATCGGCGCGGTTGATCTTGAATTCGTCGGCCACGTTCTCGGCCGTCTCCGGCATCGAGTCGATGCCGTATCTGGCCTTCATGAGCGGATTGACGAAGCGCCAGCCGATGGTGGTGTCTTCGATCTTCGCGGTGCGCGAGAAGGCCGATTCCGCTTTCGGCATCACAAACGGTGCGCGGGTCATGCTTTCCACGCCGCCGGCGATGACCAGATGGCACTCTCCCGCCTTGATGCTGCGCGCCGCCATGCCGACCGCGTCCATGCTGGAGCCGCAGAGCCGGTTGACCGTGGTGCCGGGGACTTCCACCGGCAGGCCGGCCAGCAAACCGGCCATGCGTGCAACGTTGCGGTTGTCCTCGCCAGCCTGATTGGCGCAGCCGTAGATGACGTCGTCGATCGCGCTCCAGTCGATGCCGGGATTGCGTTCGATCAGCGCGCGGATCGGCAATGCAGCAAGATCGTCGGCGCGCACGCCGGCAAGAACGCCGCCGAAACGGCCGAAAGGGGTGCGGATGGCGTCGCAGATAAAAGCTTCCATGGTGTTCCTTCTTTGTTTCTTGTCCGTTGCCGGATGAATGAGTTCGTTCGTATCTTCAGATGGCGCCGATGGGTGCTTCATGCACCAGCTTCGGACGCTGATCGATCACGCGCTTGGCCTTGCCTACGGCGGAGCGTTCGATCTTGCCGCTTGGCACGACCTGTATCGCCGTCGTCACGCCGACATAGGTCTTGATGTGATGCTGCAGTTCGCAGGCGAGGGCGTCGACCTCGCTGGCCGACAGCGACACATCGGGACGCAGTTCCACGGTGACGCCGAGCGTGTCCAGATGGCCGTTGCGGCCGACCACCAGTTGATACTGCGGCGCCAGCCTGGGCATCTTCAGGATCAGTTCTTCGATCTGGGTCGGGAATACGTTGACGCCGCGAATGATCAGCATGTCGTCGGACCGGCCGGTGATCTTGCCGATGCGGCGCATCGAACGCGAGGTCGCCGGCAGCAGGCGCGTCAGGTCGCGCGTGCGATAGCGGATGATCGGCAGCGCTTCCTTGGTCAGCGAGGTGAACACCAGCTCGCCGTCGGAACCGTCCGGCAGCACTTCACCGGTTTCCGGATCGATGATCTCGGGGTAGAAATGATCTTCCCAGATCACCGGGCCGTCCTTGCTTTCGATGCATTCGCTGGCGACCCCCGGGCCCATGACTTCCGACAGGCCGTAGATGTCGACGGCGTCGATGCCGGCGCGCGCCTGGATCTCGGCGCGCATGGCGTCGGTCCACGGCTCGGCGCCGAAGATGCCGACCTTGAGCGAACTGTCGACCGCGTCCAGCCCCTGGCGCTGGAATTCTTCGATGATGTTGAGCATGTAGGACGGCGTCACCATGATGATGCTCGGCTTGAAATCCTGGATCAACTGGACCTGCTTCTCGGTCTGTCCGCCCGACATCGGGATCACCGTGCACCCGAGTTTTTCGGCGCCGTAGTGTGCGCCGAGACCGCCGGTGAACAGGCCGTAGCCGTAGGAAATATGCACGATGTCGCCCTTGCGGCCGCCGGCTGCGCGAATCGAGCGCGCCACTACGGTGGCCCAGGTGTCGATATCGTTCTGGGTATAGCCGACCACGGTCGGCTTGCCGGTGGTGCCGCTCGATGCATGCACGCGCACGACTTGCTCGCGCGGCACCGCGAACATGTTGAACGGATAGTTGTCGCGCAGATCCTTCTTTCCCGTGAATGGAAATTTGGCCAGGTCGGCCAGCGTCTTCAGATCGTCCGGATGCACGCCCGCGGCGTCGAACGAGGCGCGGTAGTGCGGGACATTGTCATAGGCGTGCCTGAGCGACCATTTCAGGCGTTGCAGTTGCAGCGCCTGCAATTCGTCCTTGCTGGCTGTTTCGATGGCTTCCAGATCGCCTGGTTGTGGTGTGCGTTGTGGCATGGTGGTCTCCGTTTTACTTTGTTTGATGCTTTCTTCGGTATTGCTGAATTCTTTCTTTCCGGCTATTTGCTCGGTCAGGACACAGTTTGCGTCCGCGACAGCGCGGTCGCGTCGAGCCCCGCAATCACTTCGCCCTTGATGCGATACGACTTGCCGCGAAACAGCGCGATGCGTTTGCCGTGCTGGTTGGTCACGGTGATGTCGTAGACGCCGGTGCGTCCCGCCAGCGATTGCTCGACCGCTTCCGCCGTGAGCACGTCGTTGACGGCGCCTGGGGCCAGGTACTCGATGCTGCAGCCGGACGCGACGGTCGTCTGGTTGCGGCTGTTGCACGAAAATGCAAACGCGCTGTCGGCCAGTGCGAAGATGAACCCACCATGGCAGGACGCGTGGCCGTTGAGCATATCCGAACGCACCAGCATCGAGAGGCGTGCATAGCCGGGGCGTACTTCGTGGATCTTCATGCCCAGCGATTGCGTCGCGTTGTCGCGCGCATACATGGCCTTCGCGGTGGCGTCGGCCAGCGTCTGCGCTTCTTCGGGGCTCAGCGGAGCGGGGATGTTAATGCTTGCTTCAGCCATGGAATCGTCCTCCTGCGGCAGTTTTTCTCATGATCAGCGGCGACACGCGATAGCGGTCTTCGCCGTAGGCGTTCGCCAGATGCGCCAGCACGTCGGCGATTGTTTCCAGGCCGATGGCGTCGGCCCAGGCCAGCGGCCCGCGCGGATAGTTGACGCCTTTTTGCATCGCCATGTCGGCGTCGGCGGCGCTGCATACGCCCTGGTTGACGGTGTCGGCGGCTTCGTTGGCCAGCATCGCAACGGTGCGCATGACCGCCATGCCCGGCACGTCGTCCAACTGCGAGACAGCAAAACCGGCCGCTTGCAACAACGCGACGATCGCGTCGCCGGCGGCCTTGCTGCACTGATCGGCGCGACTCACCGCGACACGGGTTGCCTTGTAGAAGTCCAGCGCGAGGTCGATTAGCAAAGTGTCCGGATGACGATTGTCGCTGGCGCGCTGCGTGGCGCTGCGGCCGTCGGTCAGATAGGCCCTGGCGCTGCCGCACTGGAGCACCAGATTGTCGGCGCCGGGAACAATGACGCGTTCGACACTGATGCCGCTCAGACGCGCTGCCAGCGCCTCGGTCAGCGACCCGGTGCCGTACAACTGCACCACGGCGGAGGGAAGCGCCACGGCAGCTTCGGTGGCCGGCGCCGGCATGGCGGCAGCGTCGCCGTAGCGATAGAAACCGCGCCCGCTCTTGCGACCGAGGAATCCCGCGTTGACAAGTTCCTGTTGAATCAGCGAAGGCGTAAAGCGCGGGTCGGTGAAGTAGGCATTGAACACCGACTGCGTCACCGCGAAATTGACGTCATGCCCGATCAGGTCCATCAGTTCGAACGGCCCCATGCGAAAGCCGCCGGACTCGCGCAGGATGGCGTCGATGGTGGCCGGCTCGGCCGCTTGCTCGTTGAGGATGCGCAAGGCCTCGGCGTAATAGGGACGCGCCACGCGATTGACGATGAAGCCCGGCGTCGATTTGGTATGCACCGGACTCTTGCCCCACGCCAGCGCGGTGTCGTACACGCAGGCGGCCACGGCCGCGTCGCTGGCCAGTCCGCTGATGATCTCGACCAGCGCCATCAAGGGCACCGGGTTGAAGAAGTGCATGCCCACCAGACGTTGCGGCAGCCGGAGTGCGGCACCGATGCTGGTGATGGAAATCGACGACGTGTTGCTGGCGAAGATGCAGTCGTCCGCGACCACGGCTTCCAGGTCGGCGAACAGCTTGCGTTTGACGTCCAGGTCTTCGACGATGGCTTCGACCACCAGGCCGGCTTCGGCCAGGGCGGACAACTCTGCCGCCGGACGCAGACGGCCTGCAGCGGCGCGCGCCTCATCGGTCGTCATGCGGCCTTTGCCGGCCAGCTTGTCGAACATGCCGCCGATATCGGCGATGGCCTTGGCGACCGCTTCCGGCCGCGTGTCGAACAAGTGCACGGTGTAGCCGGCGGCCGCGGCCACCTGTGCAATGCCGGCGCCCATCGCGCCGCTGCCGATGACGGCAACGGCGCGCGCACGCGCCAGCGCTTTTGGATGATTGCTGCCGGACATGGTCATTCTCCGGTGAACAGCGGCGCGCGCTTTTCAAGGAAAGCGGCGACGCCTTCCTTGTAGTCGCGGCTGTAACCGAGCGCGCGCATGCTGTCGCGTTCCAGCGCCAGCTGTTCGGTCAGCGTATTGGCCGGGCTTTGATGGATCGCCGCCTTGGTGTGCGCCAGCCCCTTGGTCGGCGCCGTGGCGAAATGCCGGGCCATGGCGCGCGCTTCGGTTTGCAACTGGTCGTCGTCGACGCATTTCCAGATCAGGCCCCATTGCTCGGCTTGTTCGGCGCTCAGCTTGTTGCCCAGCATCGCCAGACCCATCGCCCGCGCGGTGCCGACCAGACGCGGCAGGAAGTAAGTGCCGCCGGTGTCCGGCAGCAGGCCGAGCTTGCAGAACACTTCGACGAAGCTGGCCGAACGCGCCGCCAATACGATATCGCAGGCCAGCGGAATATTGGCGCCGGCGCCCGCCGCCACGCCATTGACCGCGCAGATCACGGGGAAGGGCAGTGCGCGCAGCGACTGCACCAGCGGGCCGTAGTATTTTTCGATCGACTCGCCCAGATCGACGGCGCTGTCGCCAGGCTTTACCGCGCGGTCCGACAGATCCTGGCCGGCGCAGAAGCCGCGCCCGGCGCCGGTCAGCAACAGCACGCGCACGCTCGGATCGGCGGCGATCTTGTCGAGCGCATCGCGCACTTCCAGATGCATGGCGACCGTGAAGCTGTTGAGCTTGTCGGGCCGGTTCAGCGTGATGACGGCGATGCCGTCGGTGTTGTCGAACAGGATGGATTCGTATTGCATGGCTGCTTCCTTGATGTTTAAACGGGCTCGCGGGTCTGCACCACGCGGAAACGTCCGGCCACGAAAGCGGAATCGGCCAGCGCGGCATTGGCAGCCGGATTCGCGCCGGTGCCGTGGTAGTCGCTGAACGCCGCAGACTGATTGACGAACACACCGCCGGTCAGATTGAGCGACAGCGCCACGCCCGCGTCGGCGGCAGCCTCGCCGAGCGCTTGCTTGACGGCGGGGCTGGTGGTGTAAGCCGACAGCGACAGCGCACCGTGCTCGCGCACGGTCTTCTCGGCCAGTGCGATGCCGGCGGCGGTACTGTCGGTCGCAATGGCGAACGAGATCGGTCCGAAGAATTCTTCTGTCACGGCCTTGCCGTCGGCGGCCTTCACCAGCAATGGCGTGCGGATGCGCGCCTTGGGAAATTGCGGATGCTGCAGCGAGGTGCTGTCCAGCACCACTTCGCCGACCTTGCGCGCCGCCTCGATGCGGTCGAGTACTGCGATGTTCTGGATCGCGCCGAGCAGTTCCACCGCCTTGGCCGGATCGCCGGTCAATTTGTTGATGGCTTCGCCGATCGTAGCCACCACGGCGTCGAAGCTCGCGTGGCCTTCGGCGGTGGCTATGCCGTCTTTCGGGATGTAGATATTCTGCGGCGTGGTGCACATCTGGCCGGAGTACAAGACAAGAGAGAAAGCGATATTGCGCGCCATGCCCTTGAAGTCGGCGGTCGAGTCGATGATGATCTGGTTGACGCCGGACTTTTCGGTGAAGACCTGAGCCTGCACCGCATTGCGCTCCAGCCAGTTGCCGTTGGCGGCGCTGCCGGTGAAGTCGATCAGCTTGATCTCGGGACGCAGCGCCAGTTCGGTGGCGACCTTGTCGCCGGCCTCATGCGCCACCAGGGTGACGACGTCGGGGTGGTAGCCGGCTTCGGCGATAACCGCGCGGGCGATTTCGACGGTGATCGCCAGCGGCAGGATGGCGCCGGGATGCGGTTTGACGATGACGGCATTGCCGGTCGCCAGGTCGGCGAACAGGCCGGGATAGCTGTTCCAGGTCGGAAAGGTGCAGCAGCCGATCACCAGGCCGATGCCGCGCGGCACGATGCGGAAGCTCTTCTGCATCTTCAGCGGATCGTGCTTGCCTTGCGGTTTTTCCCAGTGTGCGCCGGCCGGGATGCGGCTCGTTTCCTGCCAGGCGTAGGCGATCGCTTCGACTGCGCGGTCTTGCGCATGCGGGCCGCCGGCCTGGAAGGCCATCATGTAGGCTTGGCCGGTGGTATGCATCACGGCGTGGGCGATTTCAAAACTGCGGGCGTTCAGGCGGGCGACGATTTCCAGCGCGACGCCAGTCCAGACTTCCGGTCCGGCTTTGCGCCATCTGGCGCCGGCTGCGGCCATGCCTTGCAGCAACTGGTCGACGTCGGTTTTCGGATAAGTGATGCCGAGCACGGGACCATAAGGCGAGACTTCGTTGCCGATGCCAGCGCCGCCGACGGTGCCGGCCTGATCGATCTCGAATGGACGGTTGAGGCGCGCATCGTAAGCGGCCTTGCCGTCGTCGGCGGCGGTTTCGCCATAGACGCGCGGGCTTGGGCTTTCGCTGTAAGGACTCCAGTAGCCGCGTTCGGCGATGGCTTGCAATGCCTGGTCCAGCGTGGCGCGGTGGCGCTCAAAAAAAGTGGTCGTCATGTTGTCTCCTGAATGATGGGTGTTGGCCGACCTGGGATTAATTGTCCTGATCGAAGTCGATCAACAGCTTGTCGCTGACCGGGAAGCTCTGGCAGCTCAGCACGAAGCCGCGCGCGATTTCATAGTCTTCCAGGCAGTAGTTGGCGTCCATGTCGACTTTGCCTTCGACGATCTTGCAGCGGCAGGTGGCGCAGACGCCGCCCTTGCATGAGTAGCGCATGTCGATGCCGTGCTTGAGGCCGGCATCCAGCAGCGATTCTTTTTCCTTCTCCATGGTGAAGACGGTGTGGTAACCGTCGACGATCACGGTGACTTCGCATTCCTGCCTGCCGACTACCGGACGGGCGGCCACGGCCTTGTGTTTCGGGATGCTGGCGGCGAACAGTTCGACCTTGATGTCGGCCTTGTCCATGCCGTTGGCTTGCAGCGAGTCGCTGACGGCGTGGAGCATGTCTTCCGGACCGCAGATGAAGGCGGCGTCAATGTCGTCGAGAGCTATCCACGACTTGAAGAACTGGTCGCACTTTTCGCGTGTAATACGGCCGTTGAACAATTCGACGTCCTGCTGTTCGCGGCTCATGACGTAGACGATGTTGAGGCGTTGAAGATAAGTGTCCTTCAGGTCGGTCAGTTCTTCCTTGAAGATCACCGACGACGAGGCGCGGTTGCCGTAGACCAGCGTGAAGCGGCTGTCCGGTTCGGCCAGCAGCGTGGTCTTGATGATCGACAGCATCGGCGTGATGCCGCTGCCGGCGGCAAAGGCCAGGTAGTGCTTCTGGCTGGCGGCGTCCAGCGGCAGGTTGAAGTGGCCCATCGGCGGCATCACTTGCAGGCTCTGGCCGGGCTTGAGCGTATCGTTGGCCCAGGTGGAGAAGACGCCGCCCTGGGTGCGCTTGATCGCCACGCGCAACTGCTCGTCCTGCACGGCGGAGCAGATCGAGTAGGAGCGGCGCAAGTCTTCGCCGTTGACTTCCGAACGCAGCGTCAGATGCTGGCCTTGCTTGTACTGAAAGGTCGCTTTGAGTTCTGCCGGCACGTCGAACGAGACGACGATGGTGTCGCGGGTTTCGTTCTTCACGCTGCCGACGGTCAGAGGATAAAATTTGCTCATGATGAGTGTCTGCCTGATGTCCTGGATACTGGATACGGAGTTGCCTATTGATGACTCAATGGGCCTTGAAATAATCGAACGGCTCCAGGCAATCCTTGCACTGGTACAAGGACTTGCAGGAAGTTGAGCCGAACTGGCTGACGCAGAGGGTATGCATCGACCCGCAATGCGGGCAGGCCACCTTGGGCGCCTGCAGCCGTTTGCGGCTGATGCCGCTGATGTCGATGACCTGCTGCGCCGGCGGTGCGATGCCGTAGTCCTTCAACTGGTTCCTGCCGTGTTCGCTCATCCAGTCGGTGCTCCAGGCCGGCGACAGCCTGGTCTGGATGGCGACGCCGGAGACGCCATGCTGTTGCAGTACGGCGATGATCTCTTTGGAAATCACGTTCATGGCAGGGCAGCCGGAGTAGGTCGGTGTGATCACGACGGTGCATTGCACTTCCTGATCGGCAGCGTCGATGTTCGCGGGCGTGCCGATTTGCACGTCGCGCACAATGCCCAGGTCCACCACCGAAATCACCGGGATTTCAGGATCTGGGACCTGATGCAGCCAGCCCCAGATCTGCTCTCTGAGCTGAAGCCGTCGATCGGAAGCGCTCGCGTTCACCAGCTCGCTCCGGGATAGGCGCGTTGCAGGAACTGCATTTCCGCCAACAGATAGCCGAGGTGCTCGGTGTGCTTGCCTTGCTTGCCGCCGCTTTGCATCCAGGCGTCGGCCGGCGGCGTTTGCAAGGTCGCTTCGCCAAGGATTTCCTGCACGTGCTGCAGCCATTGGGTGCGGATCATCTCCGTGGCCGGCGCTGCGCCTTCTTGCACCATCGCCTGATCGGCGGCGTCGCTGCTGAACAGTTCGCCGGTATACATCCACAGCTGATCGACGGCTTGCTGCACCATGCGCCGGCTCAGGTCGGTGCCGTCGCCCAGGCGTACGATCAGGTCGCCGCTGCGGCGCACGTGGTAGGTCACTTCCTTGATCGACTTGAGCGCGATTTCGACGATGCGGGGATCGCTCGATTTCGCCAGCTCGTTGAGCAGGAAATAGTGCCATGCGTCGAAGAAGAACTGGCGCACCAGCGTGTCGGCGTAGTTGCCGTTGGGCTGCTCCACCAGCAGCAGGTTGCTGAACTGATGCGCGTCGCGCAGGAAGGCCAGTTGGTCTTCGCTGCGGCCGGCGCCTTCCAGCTCTGCGGCGTAAGCCAGCCACAGGCGCGCTTGGCCGATCAAATCCAGTGCGACGTTGGTCAAGGCCATATCCTCTTCCAGTGCCGGTCCCTTGCCGCACCATTCGGACAGACGCTGGCTGAGGATCAGCGCGTTGTCGCCGAGGCGGCGTACATAAGTTGCTTTATCTAACATGCCGGTATCCTGAGCGCAAGGTTTAAAGGTTCTTCACTTCTTCCGGCATCGGGAAGAAGGTCGGGTGGCGATACACCTTGTTGTTGGCCGGCTCGAACAACGCACCCTTGTCGCCGGGGCTGCTGGAGACGATGTCGGCGGCGCGCACGACCCAGATGCCGACGCCTTCGTTGCGGCGCGTATAGACGTCGCGCGCATTGTTGATCGCCATTTCACCGTCGGGCGCGTGCAGGCTGCCGACATGCTTGTGCGCCAGACCGTGCTGGCTGCGAATGAAAACTTCCCATAATGGCCATTCTTTACTCATCATCTTTTCCTTTTTTCCTTCTCACCGGACCGGTCCTGCGTGATGCAAATCCATGCAGGCCGGTCACGGCTTTGTCGTATCGGTTAGTCTTTATGCGGCGGCCTGAGCCGTCTGCTTTTTGTCGGCGTGGGCGACCAGCGCGTCGCGGAACCAGGCGCCGTCGTCGTAAGCCTGCTTGCGCGTCTGCAGGCGCTCGCGGTTGCAAGGACCGTTGCCGCGCAGAACGTTGTGGAATTCTTCCCAGTCGATTTCGCCGAAATCGTAGTGACCGGTTTCCTCATTCCATTTGAGGTCGGGGTCGGGTACGGTCAGGCCGAGATACTCGGCCTGCGGCACGGTCTGGTCGACCATGCGCTGACGCAGTTCATCGTTGGAAAACAGCTTGATGCGCCATTGCGCCGACTGTGCGCTGTTGACCGAAGCGGCGTCCGACGGGCCGAACATCATCAGCGCCGGCCACCACCAGCGATTGAGCGCGTCCTGCGCCATCTGTTTCTGTTCAGGCGTGCCTTTGCACAGCGACATCATGATGTCGTAGCCCTGGCGCGCGTGGAAGGATTCTTCCTTGCACACGCGCACCATGGCGCGCGCATAGGGACCGTAAGAACAGCGGCACAACGGGATCTGGTTGATGATCGCGGAGCCGTCCACCAGCCAGCCGATGGCGCCCATGTCGGCCCACGACAGCGTCGGATAGTTGAAGATGCTCGAATACTTGGCCTTGCCCGAGTGCAGGTCCGCCAGCAACTGGTCGCGCGTCACGCCCAGGGTTTCGGCGGCGCTGTACAGATACAGGCCGTGGCCGGCTTCGTCCTGGATCTTGGCCAGCAGGACCGCTTTGCGTTCCAGCGTCGGTGCGCGCGTGACCCAGTTTGCTTCGGGCAGCTGGCCGACGATTTCGGAATGCGCGTGTTGCGACACCTGGCGGATCAGCGTCTTTCGATAGGCTTCCGGCATCCAGTCTTTGGGTTCGATCTTGACGCCTTCGTCGATACGCGCCTGGAAGGCGCGTTCTTCGGGGCTCATTTCGTCGAGCGAGCGCACGTTCTTGAGTCCGGTTTCTACCAGTTGTGCATACATGATGTTCATCTCCACTGAGGTGATAGGGCCGCGTGCGGTGATCAATGATTCGCCGCGGCGCGACTGTTTGTTTCTAATACTGTGACGCTTCAGTTTCTCTTTGCCGCAATCAGCGGCTCCACGACGGGCGCTTTCAGGGACGGGCGGTCGGCCTCGATCTCTTGCAGCGGTCGGACTTCCTTCATGCTGGCCAGGCAGCGTTTGGTCAGGTCCTGATAGGTATGCGTGCCTTCGCGCTTCCAGGCGATTTCCTGTTCGCCGAGTTCGCGCAGGACTTTTGCCGGTACGCCGGCGGCCAGCGAGCGCGGCGGCACTTTCATGCCGGCGCGGATGAAAGCGCTGGCGGCGACGATGGCTTCTTCGCCGACTTCGGCGTCGTCCATGACGACGGCATTCATGCCAACCAATGCATCGCGGCGCACCACGCAGCTATGCAGCACGGCGCCGTGGCCGATGTGGCCGTTTTCTTCCACCACCGTATCGTGCGCAGGAAAACCATGGACGACACAGGTGTCCTGCACATTGGCGCCGCGGTGCAATACGATGCGGCCGAAGTCGCCGCGCAGACACGCCGCCGGTCCGATATAGCAGTCCGGGCCGACGATCACGTCGCCGATCAGCACGGCGGTCGGATGGACATAGGCGCTCGGGTCCACGACCGGAATCACGCCCTCTATCGAATAACACGGCATTGCTGTCTCCTTGTTTGCCTGCTGCCCCCGGGTCATGGCGCGGGGCGGTTTTTCCGTCTTGAGTCGTTTATTTTGCCTGGCCGGGCATTTCAAAAAACATTTGCCTGGCATCGAATTTTGGTTAATAATAAATTCAACCGACCGGTCGGTCAATAATGTTTTTAAGTTTTTTCGTTATTCGTGGCTTCTTTTCTGCGTGGGGTAGTGCGCGCAAAAGCCGCGACCATGGCGGGATAGAGTCGTATTAAAGCAGGGGTGGGGAAGAGTTTTTCGTTCTTTCAGCATGACGCGACATGCCGGAATGCCAGCACGAACTTGCATGGCGACAAGTGACTGCCAGCCGGCAATGCCGCGAAACAAGCCATGATTTGCGGCACAATCATGGCTTCTTGGAAATTGTTGAAAGGATAAAGAACTATGCCACGCAAACGTGCAGCAGGATTTGACAATCAGCGCGAGCTCATCATCGAGCAAGCCGCGACCTTGTTTGCGCGTAACGGTTTTCCCGGTACGTCGATGAATGAGGTGGCGGAGGCCTGCGGTTTGTCGAAGGCGTCCTTGTACCACTACGTGTCGGACAAGTACCAGTTGTTGATGTACATCTGCGAAGGGCACATCGAGCGCCTGTGCGCCCTGGTCGACGAAGTCGCCCGGCTCGACCTGGCGCCGGAGCCGCGGTTGCGGCTGATGGTGCAGCGCTTCGTTGAAGAATATGCCGATGCCCAAAACGAGCATCGGGTGCTGACGGAAGACGTGCGTTTTCTCGAAGCCAAGGACCAGAAACGCATCCTTGGCGGCGAACGCAAAGTGGTGGAAGCCATGGCGCAGGCGATGATCGGCGTGCGCCCCGAGCTGGAGGCCGGAAAGATGGCCAAGCCGTTGACGATGCTGTTGTTCGGCATGATCAACTGGATGTTCATGTGGCTCAAGCCGGACGGCGAACTGACGCACGAAAGAATGGCCGTGGTGGTGTCGGACCTGTTGTTCGGCGGCATTGGCGCAGTGAACCTGGACGTTGCGAACCATAAAAAAGAGGCCGAGAAAAAGCCCAAGGCAAAACAGATGGAAACGAAGCAGCAGAGGTGACGCGGACTCCAGGTTGAGCCCGGTCACTTCTGACAAACAATAAGAACGGACGGTCACAAGCCGATTCGTTCAAACAGGAAGTGATCAGAAAATCAACCAAGGAGACCGCAAGAATGAAATCCGCCCGCAAGATTGCCACATTGACGCTGCTGACGATGTCGCTGACGATGTTACTGAGTCATGCAGGCCTCGCCCATGCCGACATCAACGTCGGCGTCACCCTGTCGACCACCGGCCCCGCTGCATCGCTGGGCATTCCGGAAAAGAACACGATTGCCTTGCTGCCGACCACCATCGGCGGCCAGAAGGTCAACTACATCGTGCTGGACGACGCGTCCGACACCACGCAAGCGGTCAAGAACACGCGCCGCTTCATCTCGGAAAACAACGTCGACATCGTCATCGGTTCGACTGTTTCCCCCAACTCGCTGTCGATGATTGAAGTCGTGGCCGAAGCGCAGACGCCGATGATTTCGCTGGCGGCTTCCTCGCGCATCGTCGAGCCGATGGATGCCAAGAAGAAGTGGGTCTTCAAGACGCCGCAAAACGACATCATGATGTCGCTGGCGATCGTGCAGGACATGGTTGCGCGCGGCGTCAAACGGGTCGGCTTCATCGGTTTTTCGAATGCCTACGGCGACGGCTGGTTTGGCGAGTTCAGCAAGGCCGCCGCGCTGAAGAAGATCGAAATCGTCAGCAACGAGCGCTTTGCGCCGACCGATACCTCGGCCACCGCGCAAGCGCTCAAGATCATGTCGACCAAGCCTGACGCCGTACTGATCGCCAGCTCCGGCACACCTTCGGTGGTGCCGCAACGCGCCCTCAAGGAACGCGGTTATCAAGGCCAGATCTATCAGACCCACGGCGTGGCGAACTCCGACTTTCTGCGCGTGGGCGGCAAGGTAGTGGAGGGCACGCTGCTGCCGTCCGGTCCGGTGCTGGTGGCGGCGCAATTGCCTGCCGATCATCCGGTGCGCAAGGTGGCGCTGGAGTATGTGACCAAGTACGAAGCCGCCAACGGCAAGGACAGCGTTTCGCTGTTCGGCGGTTATGCCTGGGATGCCGGTCTGCTGCTGCAAGCTGCCGTGCCGACCGCGCTCAAGAAGGGCAAGCCGGGCACGCCTGAATTCCGGGCAGCCTTGCGCGACGCCCTCGAAGCCACCAAGAACGTCAACGGCGTTCACGGCGTCTACAACATGTCGGCCACCGATCACCTGGGCCTGGATCAGCGCGCCCGCGTCATGGTGAAGATCGTCAATGGCGCCTGGAAATACCAACCTTAATCAATTCGATGCATCGATGCATTCCGAAGCGGGCAGGGCAGTCGATTTGATTGTTCTTGCTGCTTCAGCATCGGGCTACCGTCGGAGCAAGACGAAATCGGCAGCGGTAGCTGAACGACAGCTTGCCCTCGCATCTCCGCATTTTTGAGCAAACAACGGAAACAGCAATGACAGCACAATCAACACTTTTGCAAAGCTACATCGGCGGCCGCTGGATCGGCGCTACCGCCGCACAGCCGCTTAACAGCGCCGTCAACGGCCGCCTCATCGCGTCCACGCACGCCGAGAGCATCGATTTCGACGAAGCCGTGACCTATGCGCGCAAACAGGGATTGCCTGCCTTGCTGGCGCTCGACTTCCAGCAGCGCGCCGGCATCCTGCGTGCGCTGGCAAAGTACCTCAACGAACACAAGGAACAGCTCTATGCCGTCTCCGCCCACACCGGTGCCACGCGCGCCGACAGCTGGATCGACATCGAAGGCGGTTCCGGCACCTTGTTCGCTTACGCCAGCGTGGGCGGCAATGAATTTCCATCCGGCAATCTGGTGCATGAAGGCCCCGCCATCCTGCTGGGCAAGCAGGGGAAATTTGCCGGCACGCATATCCTGGTGCCGCGCGGCGGCGTCGCCGTGCACATCAATGCCTTCAATTTCCCGGTCTGGGGCATGCTCGAAAAATTCGCGCCGACTTTCCTCGCCGGCATGCCGTGTCTGATCAAGCCGGCCACCGCAACCAGCTACCTGACCGAAGCAGCGGTGCGTCTGATCAATGCCTCCGGCCTGCTGCCGGCCGGCAGCCTGCAACTGATCATCGGCGGCACCGGCGATCTGCTGGACCGCCTGCAAGGCCAGGACGTGGTCACCTTCACCGGCTCGGCCGACACCGCCGCCAGGCTGCGCGTGCATCCGAACCTGATCCGCCAATCGATCCCTTTCAACGCCGAAGCCGACTCGCTCAACTGCGCCATCCTCGGTCCGGACGTCACGCCGGACGACGAAGAATTCGATCTGTTCGTCAAGGAAGTGGCGCGCGAGATGACCACCAAGGCCGGGCAGAAATGCACCGCCATCCGTCGCGCCATCGTGCCGCGCCAACACATCGACGCCGTTGCCGAACGCCTGCGCGCGCGCCTGGCCAGGACCGTGGTCGGCGACCCGTCGCTGGAACAGGTGCGCATGGGGCCGCTGGCTTCCAGGGCGCAGCAGCACGACGTGGCGGAACGTCTGGCCCTGCTCAGGGCCGGCAATGAACAGATCTTCGGCGCCGGCGACGGCTTCAATCCGGTCGGCGAGGCGGTCGGCGAGGGCGCATTCTTTGCGCCGACGCTGCTGCTGTGCCGCGACGGTGTCGCCAATCCGGCAGTTCACGACATTGAGGCCTTCGGTCCGGTCAGCACGCTGATCGCCTATGACGATTTCGACGGCGCACTCGATCTGGCGGCACGCGGACGCGGCAGCCTGGTCGGCAGCCTCGTGACGCACGATCCCAAGGTCGCCGCCAAGGCCATTCCGATTGCCGCTGCATGGCACGGTCGCCTGCTGATCCTCGATCGCGAAGCGGCGGCGGAATCCACCGGCCACGGCTCGCCCTTGCCGCAACTCAAGCACGGCGGCCCCGGCCGCGCCGGCGGCGGGGAAGAGCTGGGCGGCGCGCGCGCCGTCAAGCACTATCTGCAACGCGCGGCAGTGCAAGGTTCGCCGACCATGCTGGCGGCCGTCACCGGCGAACACGTGCGCGGCGCCGCCGTGCGTGAATCGGACATCCATCCGTTCCGCCATCATTTCGAAGACCTGCAGATCGGCGACTCGCTGCTGACGCATCGCCGCACCGTGAGCGAAGCCGACATCGTCAACTTCGGCGGCTTGTCGGGCGACTACTTCTACATGCACTTCGACGAGATCGCCGCCAAGGAATCGCCATTCGGCAAGCGCATCGCGCACGGCTACTTCGTGCTGTCGGCCGCCGCCGGGCTGTTCGTCTCGCCGGCACCCGGACCGGTGCTGGCCAACTACGGGCTGGACACGCTGCGCTTCGTCAAGCCGGTAGGCATCGGCGACACCATCCGTGCGCGCCTGACCTGCAAGCGCAAGACCGATCGCAACAAAAAAGACGCCAACGGCGTCGGCCAGGGCGTGGTGGCCTGGGATGTCGAAGTGACCAACCAGGACGGCGAACTGGTGGCCTCGTACGACATCCTGACGCTGGTCGCCAAGAAGAGTTGATATCCGCAGTACTTTGCAGCACCCAATAACAAAAAGCCTGCGGCAGCGCTCCTGATTTTTCAGGAGGGCGCACGCGGGATAGAAGGCGACGGTCGCGATTGATTGGCTTCGCCTTCGACAACATTATTTCAATCTGTACGGCGCGCGCCTGCCGCTGTGCAACCAAGGGAGGATGGACGTGGACGCAAGTATCTTTGCGGTCCTGGTGCAAGACGGCATTACGACGGGCGCAATTTACGCCTTGCTGTCGCTGGCGCTGGTACTGGTTTTTTCGGTGACGCGAGTCATCCTGTTGCCGCAAGGCGAATTCGTCGCCTTCGGTGCGCTGACGCTGGCAGCGATTCAGGGCGGTCATGCGCCGCAGACTGCGCTGCTATTGGTGGCGCTGGGCGTGGCGACCATCTTGTGCGAACTGGCGAGCAATCTGCGTCGCGCCGATCGTCGCGGAAAACTGTTCGGCCTGTTGCCGGTGCTGGTCGGCAAATACCTGTTGTTCCCCGTTGCCGTATACGCCGTCACGCGGTATGTCCCGCTCAAGGACTTGCCGATGCTGGTGCAGATCGCGTTGACGCTGACCATCGTCGTTCCGATGGGACCGATGGTGTACCGGCTTGCCTATCAGCCGCTGGCGCACGCCAGCATTCTGGTATTGCTGATCGTGTCGCTGGGCGTGCATCTGGCGATGGTCGGTCTCGGTTTGCTGATGTTCGGTCCGGAAGGCTCCAACACCTTGCCGTTCACCGATGCGCAAATCACTATCGGCGAGATGACGATTTCCGGTCAGAGCCTGATCGTGATCGGCACGGTGATTGCGCTGATCGTCGGCATCTACTTCTATTTTGAACGGACCTTGTCGGGCAAGGCTCTGCGCGCCACCGCAGTCAATCGTCTCGGCGCGCGGCTGGTCGGCATCGGCACCAACCAGGCCGGCCAGCTGTCGTTCACGCTGAGCGCCGGTATCGGTGCCTTGTGCGGCATCCTGATTGCGCCGTTCACGATCATCAATTACGAGTCGGGCTTCCTGATCGCGCTCAAGGGTTTCGTCGGCGCCATCTTCGGCGGCCTGGCCAGTTATCCGATTGCCGCTGCCGGCGCCATCGGCGTCGGTCTGATCGAGAGTTTTTCCTCGTTCTGGGCCAGCTCGTTCAAGGACCTCATCGTCTTCACCGTGATCATCCCCGTCTTGCTGTGGCGCTCGCTGACCAGCAATCACGTCGATGAAGAAGCTTGAGGCGAATCATATGAAAAACAAACTCGTTCTCTCGACCGCTCTTTCTACCATTGCACCGGTCGTCGTACTGCTGGTGGTGCTGGCCTTGCCGCTCCTGTCGGTGCCGCCGTTCTGGATCACCTTGCTGTCCTACGTCGGGCTGTACAGCATCGTCGCGCTCGGCCTCGTGATGCTGACCGGCGTCGCCGGCCTGACATCCTTCGGCCAAGCGGCTTTCGTCGGCATCGGCGCGTACACCACTGCCTACGTTACGACGCAATTTGGCTTGTCGCCGTGGATCGGCCTGCTGGCCGGCTTGCTCATCACCGGCGCGTCGGCGTTGCTGATCGGCGCGTTCACGATGCGTATCTCCGGGCACTATCTGCCGCTCTCGACGATTGCGTGGGGCTTGTCGCTGTACTTCCTGTTCGGGAACATGGACAGTCTCGGCAAGTATGACGGCATCGGCGGCATTCCTTCGATTTCGCTGTTCAACTTTGAATTCAGCAGCGGCCGTTCGATGTATGTGCTGATCTGGGTGGTGGTGATTCTGGCGCTGATTTCGGTCAAGAACTTCCTCAACTCGCGCACCGGCCGCGCCGTACGGGCGCTCAAGTTCGGCTACGTCATGCCGGAAGCGATGGGCGTCAATACCGCCTGGATCAAGATCGTGATCTTTGCTTACGCGGCCATGCTGGCCGGCGTGTCCGGCTGGCTGTATGCGCATTTGCAGCATGCGGTCAATCCGACGCCGTTCGGCCTCAAGTACGGCATCGACTATCTGCTGATGGTCGTCGTCGGTGGGGCGGGTTATGTCTGGGGAGCGTTGTTGGGGGCGGGGCTGATCACCTTGCTTGGCAACTTCCTGCAAGAATGGTTGCCGAGCGTGCTCGGCGCCAGCGGCAATTTTGAAGCGATTGTCTTCGGCATCGCGCTGGTGCTGTTCCTGCAATATGCCAACGAAGGTTTGTGGCCTTTCATCCAGGCGCGCTTTCCCGGCAAGCCGTCGGCCAGGGCACCCGACGAAGCACCGCCGCTGGAACAGAAGAGCAAGCCCGTGGCCGGCGACGTCATTCTCGACGTCAAGGCCGCGCGCAAGCAGTTCGGTGGCCTGGTGGCGGTCAACGACGTGAGCTTCTCGGTCAAGGCGGGTGAGGTGGTCGGCCTGATCGGTCCCAACGGCGCGGGCAAGTCGACCACCTTCAATCTGGTGACGGGCGTGCTGCCGATCACCAGCGGCGAGGTCAGTTATCGCGGCAGTTCGATTGCCGGTCTGTCGTCGCGGCAGATCGCCAGCCGCGGCATCGCGCGCACCTTCCAGCACGTGCGTCTGGTGCCGGGCATGAGCGTGCTCGAGAACGCCGCGATGGGAGCCTATTTGCGCGGCGATCGGGCCGCCCAGGGTGGCGCGCTGGCCAGCATCCTGCGGCTGAACCGTAAGGAAGAGGACAAAATCTTGCTCGAAGCCAAACGCCAGCTGGAACGCGTCGGCCTCGGCGACATGCTGTATCGCCCGGCCGGCAGCCTGGCGCTGGGCCAGCAACGCATCCTGGAAATCGCCCGCGCGCTGTGCTGCGACCCGGCCTTGCTGCTGCTCGACGAACCGGCGGCCGGCTTGCGCTACAAGGAAAAGCAGGCGTTGTCCGAGCTGCTGAAAAAACTGCGCGCCGAGGGCATGGCCGTGCTGCTGGTCGAGCACGACATGGACTTCGTGATGCAACTGACCGATCACATCGTGGTCATGGAATTCGGCACCAAGATCGCCGAGGGAACGCCGGCGCAGATCCAGGTCCATCCCGCCGTGCTGGAAGCCTATCTCGGAGGAGTGGAATGATGAGTGGCAATGCTGTGAACAAAGGAGAAGTCCTGCTCGACGTGAGCAAGCTGCATGCGCGCTACGGCAAGGTCGAAGCCTTGCATGGCGCCGGGCTGCAAGTGCGCGCCGGCCAGATCGTCACCGTGATCGGCCCCAACGGCGCCGGCAAATCGACCTTGCTTAACGCTATCATGGGCGCGTTGCCGACCGGCGGCACCGCCAGCGGCAATGTCGTTTACCTTGGACAGGAACTGAGCAGCATGGACGTCGAAGACCGCGTCGCGCGCGGGCTCTGCCTGGTGCCGGAAAAGCGCGAGCTGTTCGCCACCATGAGCGTCGAAGACAATCTGCAGCTCGGCGCCTACAAGCGCAAGAAGAACGGCGAAGCCAATTACATGGACCAGCTCGATTCGGTGTATGCCTTGTTCCCGCGTCTGCAGGAGCGCCGCAAGCAGGCCGCCGGCACGCTCTCGGGCGGCGAGCGCCAGATGCTGGCGGTCGGTCGGGCGTTGATGGCCAAGCCGCAGGTGCTGATGCTGGACGAACCGAGCCTCGGCCTCGCGCCGCTGATCACCAGGGAAATCTTTCACATCATCAGCGAACTGCGCAAGAGCGGCGTCGCCACCTTGCTGATCGAGCAGAACGCGCGCGCGGCCCTGCAAGTTGCAGATTATGCCTACGTGCTGGAAATGGGCGAGCCGGTGATGGAAGGTCCGGCGGCGGAGTTGGCTGCCGACAAGCAGATCATCGAAAGCTATCTCGGCTTCGCCAAGCACTGAAACGACGGAATAAAGCCGGGTAGAGCCAGGCAAAACGGAGCGGCATTGCGACGAAGATCGCCAGCAGATGCGCCGGCAACAACAACGGGAGTGGAGACAATGAACCTGCGTCGACTTTCAATCGGTGTGCGTCTGAGCGGCGGCTTTGCGCTGCTGTTCGTGCTGCTGGCGGCATTGGGGGGCGTGATTGCCATGCAGGCGGCTTCCTTGCAAAACGGATTGTCGCAGCAGCTGATGCAGATTGCCGCGACGGTGCCTGCCGCGCAGCAAAAGGCCATCGCCACGGCGTTGGCAGACGCCGACGGCGCGCGCCAGGTGTTGCTGAAGTTTGCCGCGCTCACCGGCATTGCGCTGGTACTGGCATGCGGCCTTATCGCATGGCGGCTCAGCCGCAGCATCACGCGTCCTCTGCAGGCGGCGGTATCGGTTGCGCGTCGCGTCGCCACCGGCGATCTGTCGTCCAAGGTCGTCGTCGAGGGGCGCGATGAAGTCAGCGATCTGTTGCGCGCCTTGCAAGCCATGAACCAGAGCTTGCTCGATATCGTCGGCGAAGTGCGTTCCAGCACCCAGGTGATTTCCGAGGCTTCTGGCCAGATCGCCGCGGGCAACGGCGAGCTGTCCGCGCGCACCGAAGCGCAGGCCAGTTCGCTGGAACAGACCGCTTCGTCGATGGAGCAGCTCACTTCCGCCGTCACGCAAAATGCCGATCACACCGCGCGCGCCAATCAGATGGTGGAAGCGGCTTCCAGCTTCGCGGTCAAAGGCGGGCAGGTGGTCAGCCAGGTGCTTGAGACCATGAGTTCGATCAACGACAGTTCACGCAAGATCGTCGAGATCATCAGCGTCATCGACGGTATTGCTTTCCAGACCAATATCCTCGCGCTCAATGCCTCGGTGGAAGCGGCACGGGCGGGAGAGCAGGGACGCGGTTTTGCCGTGGTGGCCGCGGAGGTGCGCAACCTGGCGCAGCGCTCGGCCATCGCCGCGAAAGAAATCAAGTCCCTCATCGACGACTCCGTGCAAAAAGTGCAAAGCGGCAATGCGCTGGCGGATCAGGCCGGCGGTACCATGCGCGAAATCGTCGAGTCGGTGCAACATGTCGAGCGCATCATCGCCGAGATCACGCAGGCTGGCAAAGAGCAGAGCGGCGGGATCACCGAAGTCAATCAGGCCATCACCCAGATGGATCGGATGACGCAGCAGAATGCCGCGATGGTCGAGCAGGCTGCGTCGGCCGCCGTCCGCATGCAGCAACTGGCGACGTCGCTGGCGCAATCGGTCAGCGCCTTCCGGCTGGAAAATCACACCGAAGAAGCGGTAGCCATGGTCCGGCGTGCCGTGCAGCATGTGAAGCAACGCGGCAAGGAAGCCGCGCTCGCCGACTTCAGTCGTCCGGCGCCGGAATTCAAACAGCGCGACCTCTACATCAACGTCATCGACCTCAACGGCAACACGCTGGCCCACGGCGAAAACGCCAAACTGATCGGCCGCAACCTGATCGATCTGAAAGATGCCGACGGCAAGCTCTTCATCAAGCAATTCGTCGACACCGCCAAGAGCGCCGGCCAAGGCTGGATCGACTATCGCTGGCCGAATCCGGTGACGGCGGTGCTGGAAGAAAAGACCACCTATATTGAAGAAGTCAGCGGTCTGGTTATTGGGTGCGGGATTTACAAGGGGTGACGAAATGTCCTCGAAGACATCGTTGCTGCGAGCGCCTGGTCCTGTAGCAACGTATCAGCTCGTTTTGATATGAACATAGGCAATCGAGGCGGGCACGCAAATGTAAGCCGGATAAGGTTCCGTAACTTATGAATCTAATTTTACATAATGTAAATTATGCGAAACTGGCGAATGAAAATAACAGCACAAAGATACTTTGAACAGCCCCAAGCGCCGTTACGCTCGCAATCGGCCAGCTTTGCACCTCGGGCTTCGGGATGCCCCTTGACCCAATCTGCCCCAGGCAATATCGATTGCCTATTCCCAATTTGCCTCACGATCAGGCGTTGGCGAACTGGATCCAGAGTCGTCAGGCTGCCTGGACAGACTGTCCCTTCGACCAGGCAAATTCAGAATGAAGCCCAAAGCACCTGAGATGGCGCAAAATAGCCACAAAAAAAAGAATCCCAGCGTATAGGCGGCCAATCGATCGCGCTGGCTGGCCAGGTTGAGTAATTCGTCGGGATCAAACCAGGCGAAAAAACATCCTTCCGCGGCGATTGCCGCCAGAAAGGACGCCCATAAGATATTCGGCACGATGCGGCGCATGACAGTTGCCTTTATTCGGGAAATCAATCATCTACTGGACGGTCGGCCGTCAGCTCGACGGTGCGTTGCTGCGGCCATTGCCAGATGCCTTCGACGCGCCAGTCGCGGCGGTCGTTTTCAAGCTGAATTTGCCACCGCGCCATTTCCAGCATGGGCACGACCATGTTGAAATCGCCATTGCGGTCAGTTTGCACGCTCAGTTGCATATCCTTTTCCGGACGAGTCGGATGCGCCATGTGCAAGCGAAATTTCTGTTGCGATGGCGCGCCGAGAGATCGTACGTTGCCTGCCAGCGTTGCTGTTTCCGGGTTGTAGCTCATGCGCAAAGAAATGCCCAGGCTGGCAGCGATGCGGTCACGCTTTAGATCCTGATTGATGGCGCGCCCTTCCTTGTAGTAGTCGCTGACAACCATGGCATCTTCACGCGTGAACGCCAGCCACATGGTGCAAGAGCCCGCCACGACGACCAGCGCCGGCCCCAGCATGAGCAGCCATGGCCAGCGATGTGCGTACCAGGGGCGAAATGTTGGCATCACTTGCATGTGTTTTCCTTTCAGCACTATCGCGGCACAAAAAATACGGCTTTTTCACGAACTTCTACAGCGGGGTCGTCGACGGCCGTCACCTCAAAAACAATCGTGCTTGAGCCGTGTGCGCCCTTGCCCGGATTGATACGTACCCGCACCGGTATTGCACGTGTTGTCGCTCCATCGATATCGACTTCCGGTGGCGTGGCCAGCGTAATGCTGTCGATGCCCGCTACGGAGATATGGAAGCGATGCGGTGTTTCTCCGGTGTTCATGATCCGCAGACGATAGACGTTTTCGATCATGCCGTCTTCGACTTCTCGCGCCATGACGCCCCGATCCCGGATCACGTCGATCTTGAGCGGCGTGCGCATGGCCAACGCGGTGAAGAACGCGGCGATGATCAGCACCAGCAGTGCCATGTACGCAAGGACACGCGGACGCAGTACGCGCCGGCGCATCTCCGCCAATGAAAGACGCGATGTGATGGCACGCTCGGTCGAGTAGCGGATGAGTCCGGGAGGCGACTCGACTTTCTTCATCACACTGTTACACGCATCGATGCAGGCTGCGCAACCTATGCATTCGTATTGCAAACCGTTGCGGATATCGATACCCGTCGGACAGACCTGTACGCACATCGAACAATCGATGCAGTCGCCATTCTGCGCGTCCTTGCCTTTGGCGCCGCGCGGCTCGCCGCGTTGACGGTCATATGTGATGATCAGCGTATCCTTGTCGATCATCGCACTTTGAAACCGCGCATAGGGGCACATATACTTGCACACCTGCTCTCGCATCCAGCCGGCATTGCCGTAGGTCGCAAAACTGTAGAAAGCGATCCAGAATGCCTCCCACGGGCCGAGTCCCATGGCCAGCACCTCGCCCATCAGCGCGTGAATCGGGGTGAAGTAGCCCACAAAACTCAGCCCGGTCCATATCGACAATGCCGCCCACGCCGCATGCTTGCCGCTTTTCTTCAAGGCTTTTTGCAAACTCCAGGACTGACGATCCAATCGCATGCGCGCACTGCGCGTACCTTCGATGCGCCGCTCTATCCATAGAAAGATTTCCGTATAGACCGTCTGCGGACAAGCAAAACCGCACCACACACGCCCTGCCACCGCCGTAAACAAGAACAAGGCATAGGCGCTGATGATCAACAACGCCGCCAGATAGATAAAATCCTGGGGCCACAAGACGATGCCGAAGATGTAGAACTTGCGCGCCCCCAGATCGAACAGCACGGCCTGACGGCCGTTCCAGTTCAGCCATGGCAAGCCGTAGAACACGAGTTGAGTCAGCCACAGACAAATCCAGCGCAAGCTGGCATAGCGCCCCTTGATCTCGCGCGGATAAATCTCTTCACGCGCGGAATACATCTTGACGATGGCGAGGTCCGGCGACAGCTTGTCCATGATCGCGCGTCCCTACTTCTGATCGGCGTTGGATGGCGCGTTGGACAAACTCCAGACATAGGCCGCCAACACATGCACCTTCGCTTCGCCGAGGAAGGTTTCAAATGCCGGCATGGTGTTGTTGCGTCCCTTGCGGATGGTTTCCATCACGGTCTCAACGCCACCGCCGTACAGCCAAATCTTGTCGCTGAGATTGGGGGCGCCGAGCGCCTGATTGCCTGTGCCGGCGGCGCCGTGGCAACCGGCGCACATGGCAAACTTGGATTTGCCAAATACCGCCTTGATCGGATCGTGCGTCGAATCGGAAAGGCTCAATACATAGTGCGCGACGTTTTCGACATCCTTGTCCGAGCCGAGCGCTGCCGCCATTGACGGCATCTGGCCGTTACGGCCATGCAAGATCGTGGTTTTGATCACCTCGGGATCGCCCCCGTAGAGCCAGTCCTTGTCGGTCAAATTGGGAAAGCCTTTGCTACCGCGCGCATCCGACCCGTGACATTGCGCACAGTAAGTCAGAAACAGGCGTTCGCCGATGACGTGTGCCTGCGGATCGGCGGCGACCGCCTTGATGTCTTGCTGCAGGTACTTGTTGAACAAGGGGCCATATTCCGCTTCGGCCTTTTTCAGCTCGCTCTGATACGCGTCGCTCGACTTCCAACCGAGCTTGCCGGCATAAGTGCCGAGGCCCGGATAAAGAAACAGATAAGCCAGCGCGAACACGATGGTGATATAGAACAGCCACATCCACCAGCGCGGCATAGGCGTGTTCAACTCCGTCAGATCGACGTCCCAGATGTGGCCGGTAGTGCCCACCGAAGCCGGGTCTTCTCCCGGCTGCTTCTCCATCCGGACCTTGGATTGCGACCACAGCAGAAGCCCGCAACCGATGATGCTGATGATGGTGAGTACGGCAATATAGATATTCCAGAAGCCGTTGGTGAAATCAGACATGGCGATTCTCCGTCTCGGTCATCTCTTGTGCAGTAACCGAGGGCGGCGGCGCGTCCAGAAATTCGTCGGCAAAAGGAATGCGCTCTGCTTCGGCGAAGTCATCATTGCGACGGCCGCTGAAAGTCCACCACAGAATGCCGATGAAAGTCGTCAGGCTGACAACCGTCATGACACTGCTGGCCTGAATCGTAAAATTGTCGATAGCCATGTTGCTCCCCTGCTTTCTCAGTTTCTTGTCTTGATTTGCGTACCCAGGCCTTGCAGATAGGCGATCAGCGCGTCTTCTTCCGTCTTGTCGACCAACTCTGCCGGCGCGGCCTTGATCTCGGCATCGGTGTATGGCACGTTCAGACGCTGCAAGGCCCGCATTTTTGGCGTGATGCTCTGCGGATCGAGCTTGGTCGAGGCCAACCACGGATAACCGGGCATGTTCGACTCAGGCACGACATCCCGCGGATTACTCAAGTGGATGCGATGCCATTCGTCGCTATAGCGACCACCCACGCGCGCCAAATCAGGGCCGGTGCGTTTTGATCCCCATTGAAACGGGTGGTCATAGACGGACTCGCCGGCCACGGAGTAGTGTCCGTAGCGTTCGGTTTCGGCGCGGAACGGCCGGATCATTTGCGAATGGCAGTTGTAGCAGCCCTCACGGATATAGACGTCGCGCCCAGCCAGGCGCAGCGGCGAATACGGTTTCAGGCCGGCAACCGGTTCAGTGGTCGAGCGCTGGAAGAACAGCGGCACAATCTCCACCAGCCCGCCGACACTGACCACCAGCACCACCAGTGCGATCAGGAGCCAGGGATTCTTTTCGATCCATTCATGTGAAAATTTCATTCGCTACTCCTGCTCAGGCGTGGGTGGTCGACAATGTCGGGATGCGAGCCTCAACCGGCGGTGCGTCCTGCATGGTCTTGAACGTGTTGTAAGCCATCATCAGCATGCCGCCCAGATACAAGAGGCCGCCGGTAAAACGGATCACGTAGTAGGGATAGGTCGCCTTGACGCCTTCGACGAAGGTATAAGTGAGCGTGCCGTCGGCGTTGACCGCACGCCACATCAACCCCTGCATCACGCCGGCGATCCACATCGAAGCGATGTACAGCACGACGCCGATCGTCGCGACCCAGAAGTGCAGATCAATCAGGCGTACGCTCCACATTTCGCGTTTCCCCGACATGCGTGGAATCAGGTAATAGATAGATCCCATCGTAATGAAACCAACCCAACCCAATGCGCCTGAATGGACGTGGGCAATACCCCAATCGGTGTAGTGCGACAAGGCATTCACGGTCTTGATTGACATCATCGGACCTTCGAACGTCGCCATGCCGTAGAACGACAGCGAGACGATCATGAACTTGAGCAATGGGTCGGAGCGCAGTTTGTGCCAGGCGCCCGACAAGGTCATGATGCCGTTGATCATCCCGCCCCACGATGGCGCCAGCAAGATCAGCGAGAACACCATCCCGATCGATTGAGTCCAGTCTGGCAATGCCGTGTAGTGCAGATGATGCGGGCCGGCCCACATGTAGGTGAAGATCAGCGCCCAAAAGTGGACGATCGACAACCGGTACGAATACACGGGGCGTTCGGCCTGCTTGGGAATGAAGTAGTACACCATGCCGAGATAGCCGGCGGTCAGGATGAAGCCTACCGCGTTATGGCCGTACCACCACTGGATCATGGCGTCCTGTACGCCGGCATAGGCCGAGTAGGACTTCCACATGGATACAGGCATGCTGGCGCCGTTGACCACGTGGAGCAAGGTGACGGCAATGATGTACGCGCCAAAGAACCAGTTGGCCACGTAGATGTGCTTGACCTTGCGCTTGATCAGCGTGCCGAAGAACACCACCGCATACGCGATCCACACCACCGCGATCAGCAATGTGATGGGCCATTCCAGTTCTGCATATTCCTTGCCGCGGGTAAAGCCCATCGGCAAGGTGATCGCAGCAGACACCAGCACCAGCTGCCAGCCCCAAAATGTGAAGGCCGCCAGCTTGTCTGAAAACAGCCGGACCTGGCAAGTGCGCTGGACGACGTAGTAGGAGGTCGCAAACAGGCCGCAAATACCAAACGCAAAGATCACCGCATTGGTATGCAAAGGCCGCAGGCGGCCGTACGTCAGCCAGGGAATATCGAAGTTGAGCGCCGGCCAGGCCAGTTGCGCTGCGATGAAGACGCCGGCGAGCATGCCGATGACGCCCCAGACCACGGTGGCGATCGTGAATTGCTTGACGATCCTGTAGTTGTAATTGAGTTCCTTGTCCACACCCTCTCCCGGAATTGTGTCGTGGTTTTCCACGTACGACGTTGATGATGGGAGAGTAGATTCGTCGGTGCCTGGCGTCCTTGATATGTATCAAACGCACTAAAATGAACCATCGATCCGACAGTCAGCGATGGCTCGATGTGTCTCTATTCTGAGAAATTGCCGTCTTCGCGACAGGCGCTGACGGCGACTTGTCGTCGTCTTCGAGAATGCGCCACCCCGGGCTGATCAGATCATCAAACTGACCGTCGTCGGACATCCTGAAAAATAGCCAGATTGCGGCAAAGACCACCGCAATACTGAGCGGGACCAGCAAATAGAGGGCGTCCATGAGCGTCAGCCTTTTCGGTGATCGTCGCGGAATCGGCGCAAGCGCAAGGCATTCGCCACCACCACGATGGAACTCATCGACATACCGATGCCGGACATCCAGGGCGTAATCCAGCCCAACGCGGCGGCTGGTATGGCCACGGCGTTATACAGCGTAGCCCATGCCAGATTCTGGCGGACGACGGATAAGGTTTTTGCCGCGACCCTGTCTGTTTCGCTCAGCGAAGATAATTGCCCCGACAGCAGTACGCAATCCGCGTGCGTCTGTGCGAGCGCGGCGCCATTTCCCACTGCAAAAGAGACGTCGGCGGCACGCAATACGGCGGCATCGTTGATGCCATCGCCGACCATCGCAACGACCGCCCCGCCCTGCTGCAGGCCTTGCACAAAAGACAGCTTGCCCTCCGGCAGGCAATCGCCCAGCGCGGTAGGGATGCCCAGCTTGTCGGCCACGCGCTGGGTAACATCGTGGCGATCACCACTCAGCAATACCAGGCTCTTTCCCTGCTTCATGAAATGGCTGACCACCGCCAGCGCTTCCGGGCGAATTTCATCGGCAATATCGAACCGTGCCAGCCAGCCGCTGCCCGAGGCCAGGAAAACGTAGCTCGCTTCCGCACTTGGGTCGGCGTCAGCCGCCGGCATCGTCGATGCGGTCGGGATCATTGCATGAACAAAGGCAAAATTCCCAAGTCGATACGACACGCCGTCGACAATCGCCTCCATGCCTCGGCCGGCGGCGTGATGCAAAGCGGTCGCTTCAGCGGCATCGAGTCCTGCCGCGGCGTTCAGAATAGCCCGGGCAATCGGATGCGTACTGGACTTCTCGATAGCAGCAGCAATACGCAGGCAGTCAGATTCGGGCGCAGAACCCAGCACGATTACTTCTTGCAGAGATGGCCGTCCTTTTGTCAACGTGCCGGTTTTGTCGAAGACGATATGGGTAGCGCGCTGCAGGGTCTCCAGTACATGCGGCTGCACGACCAAGATGCCTTGCCGCAACAACCGATCGCTAGCTGCGGCAAGCGCGGTCGGTGTCGCCAGCGACAAAGCACAGGGACACGACACCACCAGCACCGCAATCGCCACCGGCCAGGCTCGCGCCGGGTCGATGACATCCCAGATCATGAATACTGCGCCAGAACACACCAATAACGCCATCACAAACCAGGCGCCGACCTGATCAGCCCAGAGAGCCAGCTTTGGCTTTGCCAGTCCGGCGCGATTGACCAGGCCGAGCAGCACCGACAAGGAACTGTCCGAGACACTGCGCACGACGTTCACTACAACCGGTTGCGCGACGTTGACGGCCCCTCCGGGAATCGCATCACCCACGCTCTTGCGCTGCGGCAGGCTTTCGCCGGTCAGCAGCGAAAGATCAACTTCCGTTTCGCCTTCGATCACGGAACAGTCCGCAGGCAGGGCGTCACCGGGACGCACCAGCACCAGATCGCCGACACGCAGCTGTGCGGCTGCGACCAGTTCGGTAGCGCGTTGCGGATAGGCATGCATGCGCAATGCCGAGGCCGGCAAGGATTGCTGCAAGCGATCCAGCGCCGACGCCGCCTTGCGGCGTGCCGTGAGTTCCAGATAGCGGCTGCACAGAAGCAGAAAGATGAACATCGTCACCGAATCGAAATAGACCTCGCCCCGGCCTTGCCAGGTCGCCACGGCGCTGGCGCCGAAGGCGGCGGCGATGCCCAGCGCCACCGGCACGTCCATGCCGGGCGACAGATTGCGGATATCGCGCCACGCTCCGCGAAAGAACGGTTGCGCCGAATAGATCAACGCCGGAATGGTCAACAGCAAACCGGCCCAGCGCATCAGCGCCTCCATGTCGGCATCCATGCCGCCTTCTCCGGCGAGATACACCGGCACGGCGTACATCATCACCTGCATCATCGACAGTCCGGCGATGAACAATTGGCGGAACAAGGTCTTGCGACTGCGCTCAAGCTGCTCGCCGTGCTGCACAGGATCGTAGGGATAGGCGGCGTAGCCGATGGCGCGCATGGCCGTGAGAATGTCGCTGGCTGTACAGACGCCGGTTTGCCAGCGTACTTGCAGACGTTCGGTCACGGCATTGAGGTCAGCACCGAGGACGCCCGGCAAGCGGGCAAGATGACGTTCGATCAACCAGATGCAGGCGGCGCAGCGGATGTTGCGCACCGAGTACTCTGCCTCGGCGATTTCGTTGTCGCTGCTGGCAATCGCGGAGATGTCGTCGTAAAGCCGCAATTCCGGCGGCACCAGCTCCTGGCCGGCCAGCGTGGCGGCAAAGCCGCTACGGGATGTGTAGTAATCGGAGAAGCCATTGCCGACGATACTCTCTGCCACCGCCTTGCAACCGGGGCAGCACATGACGCGCTCGACGTTGTCGATACGAACCCGCCAGGCGGCACCCTCTTCCGCCGGCAAGCCGCAATGAAAACAGGCGCCATGCATGATGCCGCGCTCGACCGGAATCATGGTTGCACCATCGAGGATGCCGGACTCAGGCACAGGGCCGCGAGCCAATCCGGCGTCAGCCCCTGACTTGCGCGCAGCAAGCCGGACACACCGAACAGCAGCACCGTCAATCCGCACATCAGCCGCACGCTGCGACGTTGCAGGACGCTTCTTAACTGCGCGCTGAAGACTCCCGCTGCCAGCAAAACCGGCAAGGTCCCCAGGCCGAAGGCCAGCATCACGGCAGCGCCCGATGCAGCCGAACCGCTCAGCATGGCCGTCAACAAGACGCTATAGACCATCCCGCATGGCAACCATCCCCACAGGCCGCCGGCCACTGCCAGCTTGAAGGGATTGTCCAGCGGCAGCAACAACGCCGTCAAAGGCTGGATATGTCGCCATAGAAGATGACCGACTTGCTCAAGCCGGGTCAATCCATGCCAGACCCCCATCAGATATAAGCCCAGCGCAATCAACATTGCCTGGGCGACGACATGGGCACCGGTCTGCCACAGCGTCATGCCGGCCAGCAGGCGTCCGCTGCCGGCGATACCGCCGACAATCGCGCCAGCCAGGGAGTAGCTGGCGATCCTGCCGGTATTGTAAGAAATCGTGCGCAACACAACGGACATTCCGGAGCCGACGGTGCTAGCGTTTACCGCGACCGGAAACAACTTGCGCGTCCCCGGACCGGCGGGCGCCAATGACAGTGCGCCAACAATACCGCCACACATGCCGATGCAATGCACGCTTCCCAGCAGGCCAATCACGAACACGGAAATCAGGCTCAGATTATTCATTGTGTTCATGGCGAAGATTCGGACCACCTTGGCAAAGTGCTTGCTCCAGCTAGGCGCCATGCCGACGGCGAGCGAATTCCACGGAAAAAGTACGGCCGTGGAAGGCTTGACGGAGGCGATTCGAGGTTGACCGGGGCATGCGGCGACTCAACTGAGTTAACGTAGGCGGCAGTTGCACATCGGATTCGGACGGCGATCATCATGCGATTGCTGATGCCGCCATTGATTCGGCTCCGGACGTGGCTGCACAAAATTCCCGCTCGGGGTGACATGGCGAGCGGATTGATGAAGGCAAGTCTATCGGCCTCCATTAGCGACACCTTGACTTACATCAAGAGCCGGCTGTATTGAACCTCGCCGATACGCAACTGGCGGCGAATATGCAAACACGATTTCTCCCGCTGGACTTCGCCTCGTAGAGTGCTTTGTCTGCCCTGTCAATGAGCGCTTGGGCGTCGCAGGTATCGAAACCCGATGACAGAACGCCGACTCCTGCGCTGGCAGTGACAATTCCGGGAGGATTTCCCGTATGAGGAATATTCAGCTCACGGATATTCTGGAGAACCCTGGCGGCAATCAGTGCAGCACTTTCCTCGTTGCAGTGAGGCAGCAGCAACACAATCTCCTCGCCGCCATAGCGGGCGACAAGATCGCCGGGACGTTGCTCGGCGCCTTTGGCGGCCGACGCGATCTTTCGCAGGCAATCATCCCCGGCGATATGCCCGTACGTGTCGTTATAACGTTTAAAGTGGTCGACATCGATCATCACGATTGCAAGCGGCTCCTTATCGCGCATGGCACGACGCAGTTCCTCGGCAATTTCCACATCAAAACACCGCCGGTTTGCCAGTCCGGTCAATCCGTCACGCATCGCCAGGCCCTCCAAAGTCTTATTGAGGTGCTCGACGTGTGCACGCGCCGTCACAGCATCGTCTTCCGCCTTGACCCGAAGCTGGATTTGCAGAATGAGCCGGTTGCCAAAAAAAGCCAGCGAAACGATCAGTATCAACAGGCCAAAGCCGTGCAAAATGGCGTCGGACTTCCAACTTGCGAGCGTTTCGTCTTCCGACAGGGCCGCTGCGACGAAGAGCGGATAACGGCTCAGATGACGATAGCTATTGATGCGCGTAATACCATCTTGTGCGGAGCGAATACGCGCTACACCAGCAGATGTTTTCGACGCGTAGTCACGAAAAACGGAAGCGTTCTCAAGACTCTTGCCGATGGAGTCGGCACGGAGCGGACGCCGGACAAAGATATTTCCTTCGTTTGATGCGAGCAAAAGTGCACCATTTTTTCCGATATCAAAACTCTCGTAAAAGTCGGTGAAATAGCGAAGTTTGATCGCGGCCAGGACGACGCCGTCGAAGCGGCCGTCCGGTTTATTCAGGCGGCGGGAAATAGTGACGACCCATTCACCGGTTGCGCGACTTTGCACAGGCCGATCAATATGCGGCCGGGTATCGGTGTGAGCCTGGTGGTACAGAAAATATTCGCGATCCCTGCTATTCACATTTTCGCTGGTCGACGCCCCCGTGTTGACAATCCAGCGTCCCTGTTCGTCAATGACGAAGAGACCATCCAATTGGGACAATTCACCAACCTGCATTGTGAGAAGCTGCTCTAATCGCAACAATGCGGCATCTCCTTTTCCGTCGTGTTGCAGCCTTTCGGAAATGCCGAGCAATATCGTGTCCGCCTCCTTGAAAGTATCGTCCGCATGTTGCGCCAGTGCGCGCGCAATATTCGTTACCGTCGCGCGCGCCTCGTCCAGCTGGAGTTCACGTGCGCGCCAGTTATTCCAGAAAGCAAGCGCTATCAACAGAAGGCATACCGAAGCGACAAATATTTTTGCCGAATTGATAACGGAGCGCTGTTCTTTGATGAGCATATGCCATGACCAAAAGTCGAGTTGTTCGGGATGTGTCAGCGTTCATGGTAGTGACAAGCGGCATTCATTAACCTGACCCAGATCAAGATCCGCTGCAGTATGTTGTTAAAATGTGAGCCATATTCAATTGCCCTAAGAAATGACGCTCATTGAAATGGCTGTATAGCAACAAATTAGCTATAAGGGTAAAAGTTGATCTACAACAGGTAAACGCGAGTTTGTGGTAGCCATGAGATGCGCCGGCCCTATACTGAACTTTCGATCCCATGAAGTTCCACCCGGCAGGAGCAGACTCATGAACTACGCCTTGCAATCCGCTACCCCAGATCATGTACTTCCGCCCGTTACTGCGCTGAGTCCCCCCGCAAGAAGTTGTTCGGGCTGCAGCATGCATCAAATCTGCTTGCCAACAGGGCTGAATGACGGGGATACGCGACGCCTGGACAAGATTATCTCTCGGCGCAAAGTCCCTCGCGACAGCTTTCTCTACCGCATCGGAGACCAATTTACTTCGTTGTATGCCGTGCGCGTAGGCCACTTCAAGAGCTACCAGCAGAACCTTGCCGGCGATCGCCAGATCAATGGTTTCCAGATGACCGGTGAGTTGCTCGGCATGGACGCGATCAATACCGAGCGCCACCAATGTGACGCGGTCGCACTGGAGGATAGCGAGGTATGCGAAATCCCTTTCCCGCTATTGGAGGCCTTGTTTGCGCAGATGCCCACCCTGCTTCATCATTTTCATCGGGCTTTGAGCCTGGAAATCACCAACGAACAAAGAATCATCATGCTGCTTGGAAACATGCGGGCGGAACAGCGCTTCGCCTCGTTCCTGGTCAGCCTTTCGATGAGCTACGCCACGCGTGGATACTCGGCGACCCGCTTCCAATTGCGGATGACGCGTGAAGATATCGGCAATCATCTGGGACTGACGATAGAAAGCATCAGCCGCATGATTGCGAAGATGCGCAAGGATGGACTCATTCAGGTGCGCCAGCGTGATGTTGAAATACTCAGCTTGACGGCGCTGACAAGACTCGCGGCCGGGGCCGAGACGTTTATCTCGGCCCCCGTCTGTCATGTCACACAGTAATTCGTATTATTGAGTCAAGAGAAGCTCAGTACTACCCTGGAGGGAACATCTCCTCGTTCCAGTCGCTCGAACACGCCATTGATCGCTGAGAGCGGCTGCAGCTCGATGTCTGCCTTGACCTTGCCCGCTGCGGCAAAAGCCAGCGCTTCCGCCATGTCCTTGCGCGTACCCACAAACGATCCTCGGATCGTAATGCAGTTGGCGACGACATCAAACAAAGGCGTCGGAAACTCCCCCGGCGGCAGCCCGACCAAGACACAGGTCCCGCGCTTGCGTGTCATCGCGACTCCCTGATGAAACGCCTCCAGCGACGGCGCGGTGATCAACACGCCGTGCGCGCCGCCATCCGTCAATTCGTGCAATCGGGCAACCGGATCACCGGATCGTGCGTTGATCAGTACTTCAGCACCGAGACGCTCTGCATGAGCCAGTTTGCCGTCGTCGATATCGATGGCGCACACTCGCATCCCCATTGCCTTGGCATATTGCACCGCCAGATGGCCGAGGCCGCCGATGCCGGAAACGGCAAGCCATTCGCCCGCCTGCACCTGGCACTCCTTGATGCCTTTATAGGAAGTGACGCCGGCGCAAATGATCGGTGCGGCGACGGTAGCAGGCAAGCCATCCGGAATGTGGGCCACATATCTGGGATCGGCCAGGATATATTCGGCAAAGCCGCCGTTTTTCGTATAGCCGCCGAACTCCGCCTGCGCGCACACCGTCTCCCACGCCGCCAGACAATGTTCGCAATGTCCGCAAGCGGAATAAAGCCAGGGCACGCCGACGCGTTCTCCTTTTTCCACCTCCGTGACGCCCGCGCCGACTGCCACTACGATGCCGATTCCCTCGTGGCCCGGTACAAACGGCAGGGACGGCTTCACCGGCCAGTCGCCGCGCGCCGCATGCAGGTCGGTATGGCAAACGCCGCATGCCTCTGTTTTGACCAGAATCTGCCCCGGGCCCGGGGACGGCAACGGGATCTCTTTTAAAACGAGCGGCTTGCCGAACTGCTCGACCACGGCGGCCTGCATTGTGTTTTTCATAGCGTATCCAGAGTTAGGGCATGAAGGTGCATGGCGTAGCGCCAATGTCCCTGAACAGGTGAGAACAGTCAGAGGACCACGACCAGCTTGTCGATCACCTTGCTCACCCCTGGCGTTCTGGCTGCGGCCGCAAATGCTTCCCGGCGCTCGGCCAGCGATGCGACCGAACCATTGAGGGTGATCTGGTCGCCGTTTACCGCGACTTCAATCGCCTTCACGGCGGAATGAGCGCGACGCTGCAAGGCTGCTTCGATATGCGTCTTGATATCGGCCGGTCGGGCAATGTGCTTGACGGAGATTTGATTGCTGATGCCGATGACGCCCAGGAGGTTTCGCAACGCGCTCTCCGCCGCCATGCGCTGATACTGATGATCGACCTCGCCGCTCAGCGTGACCCAACCGTCTTCCACCATGATCTTGATCCGATCTTTCGGCACCAGCGCATTCCACTCCAGACCATGCGAGGCGGTTCGTGCAATATCGGCGTCAGTGCGTTTGCTCGACCCGGGCAGAACGACATCGATTTCGACGGCCAGGCCTTTGATGCCGTCAACACGCTGCACCGCTTTTTCCGCCGCGTATTTTTCCGCATAACTATCCAGATTGCCGGTCAGGGTAACGACACCGTCTCGCACTTCCACGCCAATCTCATTGTCATTCACGGCGGCGTCCCAGGCCAGTTCATCGGAAACGTCTTTTTTGATCTGATAGTCGGATTTCATCACATGCCTCTATGGTGGTTGTTCGTTGACACGGCCCCGGCGGGGCCATCCAGTCCCTATGGTTTTCTACTTGAATACCAATACGGGAATCTTGCTGTAGGCGAGTACCTTCTGGGTTTCGCTGCCCAGTATCAGCTTGTCCAGCCCCTTGCGCCCGTGCGACGCAATGAAGATGGAGTCGCAACCGTACTCGGTGGCAAAACGCAGGATCTCTTCATAGGGATGCAAGCCTTTCACGGTATGTACTTCACAGGCCGCGCCGGCCTTCTTGGCGCATTCAGCAACGAAATCGGCATTGAGCTTCGATTGCCGGAAGATCTCATCCTCGATTCCCTGCAAGTCATATCCCCCACCCAGTTCAGGCATGATGAGGCTGGCGAAAATTTCCGAGACCGCCAAGCCCACAATCTTGCTGCCGTATGACGCCGCAAAATCCACCGCCTGCGTCACTGCTTTCCTGGAGAGTTCCGAACCGTCTGTTGCGAGCAATATCTTCTTTAACATGCTGCCTCCACTCAGAAAATGCGATGAGGGTCATCCTAGGCCTGGAGACCGGCAATCGATTTGACCTGGATCAAAATCGGCTTAACCAGAGAAATATGTCGCTCGCCGTCACTTAGAACTCATTTCATAAATAGGCGTGAGATGCGTTCTTCCCAGAAAGGGCGCTGGCAAGGCGCGTGGCGGTGCCACGCGCAAGGAGCGCAACGCGGCCAGCGCCCTTTCTGGGAAGAACCCGTAGGGAGCGGCCTGTTTGGGCGAATTGCTGCGTTACGAATCGGGGTCAAGACGCCCAGTCTTGACCCCGATT